>Ga0182030_10001627_pt1 | contig 46697 bp, 47 predicted proteins | sample 812S3MmetaG_FD_121299 | JGI IMG/M metagenome (GOLD analysis project Ga0182030, IMG submission 121299) | Permafrost microbial communities from Stordalen Mire, Sweden - 812S3M metaG (Illumina Assembly) | ecosystem: Environmental > Terrestrial > Soil > Wetlands > Permafrost | place: Sweden...
AGGGATTCGAACCCTCGCGGGGAGTTTCCTCCCCCTAGCAATTTAGCAAACTGCCCCCTTCAACCACTTGGGTACCTCTCCATAACAGGTTGTAATTATACCAAAATTTATAAGTTTCTGCGACATGAGAGAAGCTTAATTATTTAAAAATTATGTTCAAAACCACATACTAAAGTACAATATGCTTATGGATGAACAAAATCTTTTTATTCCCGACGAGAATGCCACAGAGAATCTCGATCCCTCTGTTGACGAAGTTAATAATTCGATCACATGGACTGCATCCGAATTTGTAAATCATTCCAAAAATATAGTTTGGTACTTACTGCTTTTACTAGCGATCGTATTAGCCAGCAGCCTAGTCTATGTATTTACGCATAATATATTATCTGCGATAGTTGTTTTAATTCTAGGTTTATCTCTATGTTTTATGGCTACACGCAAGCCTAAGGAAAACTATTATGGGCTAGATAGTCAAGGAATCGTAATTAATAATGTTGACCATCCGTTCGCTGAATATAAATCATATATGTTAGTGTCTGAAAACGGACATGATCATATACTTTTGATTTCGGTCAAGAGGCTTATACCCAATAAAGCAATATATTTTGGGTCACAAGACAAGGATCGAATCATGTCAATATTAGAGGAATTTTTACCCACGGAAAATGTTAAAGGTGAGAGTATCGAGAAATTTATGAAAAAAATCGGATTATAGTAATTCGTCAAAGAGTATATAATCTGTTAAAATTTCTCTAGTCTGGTTTTTTGCACCCGTAGTTTAGCTGGATAGAACGTTGGCTTGCGAAGCCGAAGGTCGTAGGTTCGAATCCTGCCGGGTGCACCATAATACTTATGCTTTATAATATTGATTAATGAAAAAATCTAAACTCAAACGATTACCTTTTTATGGCAAAGTATTAATCATAGCGGCTGTAATTGATATATATAGTTTTTTCTGGATCACTACATTACCTACAGACGTCTGCACCGTTAGATCATGGAGAATGATATTTATACTCGGAGTTGGACTTTTAGCTGTTCTTCTCGTTGTCTTGGGCCTTGCATCAGTTTTAAAGCAGAAACGCTATAAACCCACAGTCTTTATAACAATAGCTCTGCTACTCAGTCTTTATGTGTTTGCCAATATATTTTTCGTTACTGCATTTTCTGGACTTTGCTCTACATTCTGAATTGAAGCTACTAACGAAATGGCTCTATCAGACCAAGTCATTCAATGAATCGCTAGTGTAAGTAAAGCGGTTCTTACCTCAGCCAGCGTGGTGCACCATAAATCTCATTCTTATTCTATTAAAAAAAGCGTGTTTGATATAATTTTGTCATGAAAAGTAGATATATCCCAATAACTCAACAACCGTACTGTTGTCTTGCAGCCTGTATCCAAATGGTTATGTATAGAAGAGGCATACCCTTAGTTTCACAAGAAACAATCGCTTATGAACTTGGTTTAACCGTACCTAAAAAAGATGAACACCTATTCCTAAAGGTACATCAGCGTGAAAAAGGCCGTAAGGGTTGGGGTATGAACATATCTTGGAAGAAATATGACCTAGACAAAGGGCTAAAGAAGTTAAAAATACCACTGAAAGCAAGATACTTATTGTCTTCCAAGATTGACACAGTAAATGATTTAAAAGAAGAGCTACAAGCTGTTCAAGAGGAAGGCGTGGACATTCTTATAAGTTTTGCCTACGAAGAAGTATGGGGTGGTAAGGGTGAATCTGCCCATGTATGTGTATTTGATAAAATAGTCGGAAATAATGTCTGGATGATTGACCCTGAACAGAAGGTGCCAAAATTTAGGCACACAACAGTACAAAAATTACATATGGGAATAAAAAAGAACGGTATCGACTCTTTCGATGGTTTATATTTGCTGGAAAGCATAGAAGACTAACAGATTCTCTATCACGAGAATCTAATTATAAATCTAGTTAGTAATTAATTATTCTCAAGAATAAAAGCCAGATATGTCTTTAATTGAATCATCTTCCATGCTTATTACTTCGTCATAGAATTGTTTTGCAGTACTTTCATTAATATACTGTTTGCCGTTTTTAGAAAGCCATTGAGCCGCAGTTTTAAAATCAGCAAAACTTCTTTCGAAAGCTATTTTCAGTCTTGGCATCTGTGTGTCAACTTCAGCGACATCATTAGGAAGAGTACTCTGTATATATAAGTTTGATAGTGCACTGTAATACATGGTAGTGATATATGCAGTTGTTATTTCCAGTTTATCTTGGTTATTTTTACTGCGGTCTTCTTTATTAGATAAGCCATGAAGTGATGTACCTTGCTCCATCTGACCTAATAATTGATACGGTATATCGGCGGGAATAGTTGATTTCATAGAGTTTCTCCTTAATAAATTACAAAAGTAATTATACCGTAATTAATGAATAACTCTTCACGTAAAATTATTAAGAGTCTAGACTAAGTCTAATAATATTGTTCTAACCTCAGCCAGCGTGATGCACCAACATAAGTATTATATATCCCCTACCAAGGGTTTATTTATTACTTAGAGTTAAATGCTATGTTATTGGGATTTGTATGATTTGTCTTTGCTATAGCTGATAGTCGGTTGCGGAAAAGTTGCCTAGCTTCGCTCCCCGTTTTGCCAGATTTTTTGACATAGTTAGCTGCATATTCAAACATATTTACTCTGTGTGATGTAAGAGACTCGCCTTTTACCTCTGCTGGTTCATCCCCTATTGCAATACCCTCGGCTATGCTCTGAGGTATTTTCGAGGTCTCACGACCTATAAAAACTTTGGGATTGTCCTTAGCTAAGGACAGGATCATATCAAGTACATCGTTAGCTTGATGTTCTCCAGCATAAATAACTATTCCATCACCTCTTAAAGCATCCATTACTTGCCCATTTGCTCTGGTAAAGTGGGCTTGGGCAAATTCTGGAGCACGTTGAAATATTTTTAGTTGAAGCGATAGGCCGGCTTCGTTAGATGCCTTCAGTATTTGCTCGAATACCTGAGGAGCAACTTCTGGGTCTGGGTTAAGATAAATTCGTTTACTAAGTTCTTGATCTTGATTTGCTAATTTCTCTCCAACTCTCTTATCTGAATAGCCCATAATAAAGGTACCAGCAACTTGACGCTGTATCTTGATATTTGGTCTGAAATCAGTTGCGGAATCGTCTTGAGTGTCTAGTGGGTCGTGTCCATCAATCTCGAGACCCTGATAACGCATACTTTTATTGGGAAAATGATCAGCCCTTCCTTCGGACCAATCAACAATTTGGTCAGCGACTTCACTCGCTTCGTCGTGCAAACCTAAAACGAAACCATCCTTTGCTTCTTTAATCAATGTTCGTCTTTCTTCAGTCACACCAGGCCCAACAAGTATTTTCAAGTTTCGTGAAATTACTTCAGTAGTAGACAAATATAGACCGGCAATGGCTTCAGGATTATCAATAATAGCATTGTCTTTATCAGTTGCTTCAACTTTGTCTAGGTAACCCTTAAGCCCGACCTGCTCGTTGCCCACTTTTAATCTGTCACCCATGTATTCATCAATAAAGCCGTCAGAGTAATTTTTCTTTGCGCCTTGAGCCTGATCGAAAGTGGTAAATCTAATCTTTAACTCTGAATCTAAACTAGAATTACCTAGTGCTAGCGTAGGATCGACAATTCCAGTTTGTGTTGACAATTTTTCAGACATATTTGTTTTTAATTACATATATACATTAGCATAATATTGTTTATTATGCAACTATTATTTGTACTATTATTACAGTTCTAACCACAACCAATACGGTGCACTATTAGTCTAGTGTGATAATGCGTACAGAATTATTTATAAATAAGGATTATGCTTAATTTGTTAAGGAGTTAACATATGGTTGGACTAGAAGCAATCAAACATTATTATCAAGACAGGAAATTCATCAAAGAAAAACTTAGCGACGAAAACAATGATTTTTGTTGATGAGCTGTCTAAGAACGTATTGAAATAGTTCTAACCTCAGCCAGAGTAGTGCACTATATCTGGAGCCAGACTCGATGCTAGAGCCATTAATGATGATTATTTATAAACGCTAAATAGAAAGTTACGTAGACCAGAACGATTCCAGTGTTTGCCATTAATCGTTCCCAGAATCGATGCCTAAAGAAAAGAATGTCTAGAGTAACTATGGTAGTAACCATAGCAAGTACATAAATTACATTTATTGCGGATTTGCCCATTCTTCTAATTCTCCATCCCAAATTATATGCTTAAGTTGAAATAGGACAAAATCGAGAACCATAAGTTGACATATAGATTAAATAATGCTAATATATATACATAACATCAAACAAAAATATGTCAGAAAATTTAGAAAATCAATCATCCCCAAAAACTCTTGAGACCTCACTTGAATCCCCTGTTGTCTATTCCGATCAGGAACTTGCAAATTATGCACTGGAGCTTCAAGCAACTATAGATGAATATAATCTTTCCGGTAAGGACAAAGATAAAGATTATTATCAAACCATACAGAGGCTAGAAATGTCTAGTCGCGGATGGATGTTTGTTGGAGTTGACTCTCCAAAAGCACAGGAACAACTACATGTGCTATTCACAGAGTTTGGTGGCGGTTTTTCTGGTGTGAATCGGGAACGTGATTTTGATGCTACTCAAGAAAGCATTGAGGAATCTAGTGAATTACTTGGAAAACTACCGTTTGTAAAAGAGGAGGCAATCACTAAACCGGTGGCACCTGATAGATTTGAAATTGATGGGAAGATTGAAGTACCGCTTGAAGTTGTTATTGGTGGAACAAGTTTGGAGAGCTGGGCTGGACGACGTGCAGGTCATCTGAAAAATGGTAGGTCAAGCCTCGAAGTTATAAGAGAATATGCGTCAAAAGGTAAGTATGATGGTTCAAGCGGTTTACTTGATGCAATAGTAGTTCGTGGTTCGGACGGGAAGGCTTACTTATATTTAGAAAGCTCTCATCGTGTGGCAGCAGCAAAGCTTCGTGGTGATAAATCTATAATAGTTGATAGCATAACTCTATCATCCAAACCTTGGACGTTTGAACTCCTATAATTAAAACTCAATTTTTTGATGTAGTTTTGAAGTGACTAAGATCTTTGTACCAGAATACAGTTTTATTGGTCGTAAACACAAGCTGTGTGAACTCTGTTATGATTAGATTATGCATATCCTTACGATTAATTCTGGTTCATCAAGTATTAAATTAGCTCTTTTTGAAGTAAACGATGCACCAAAACAAATCTTGGAAGCTGTAATTGAAGATATTGGACAATCAACCACAAGCTTCATCGTCAGAGACAAGGTTAAATCTAGTAATTTAGTAAAATCGATAGTTGTCTCAGATCACATAGCAGCAGCAAACTTTCTCGTTGAATGGGTTAAGCAACAGCTCCCTGAGGAATCAATAAATGCCATAGGCTACAGGATAGTTCATGGTGGACCAAAATATTACAAACCCTGCATCATTGACGATGAAACATTAACATACTTAGGTGAACTGACGGTTTTTGATCCACAACATTTACCCATAGAAATCGAACTTATTAGAATGTTTAGAAATTTGTTTTCTAATGCTAAGCAAGTAGCTTGTTTTGACACAGCTTTTCATCATGACCTTCCGAGAGTTGCCCAACAACTAGCAATCCCCCGTCGTTACGAAGCGCAAGGCATACGTCGTTATGGGTTTCATGGATTATCGTATGAATATATAGTACAAGAACTTAGTCATATAAAAGAACCTAATGCCAGTGGCCGACTAATCGTAGCCCACCTTGGTAATGGTGTAAGTTTAGCGGCAATTAATCAAGGCAAATCTATGGATACTACAATGGGTTTAACACCTACAGCAGGTGTGCCTATGAGTACCCGTTCTGGTGATCTTGATCCTGGGTTGGCCCTATATTTATCTCATAGTGAAAATATGGATATCGCCAGTTTTAGCGACATGGTAAATTATAAATCTGGATTACTAGGGGTGTCGGAAACTACTTCTGACATGAAAGCGCTTCTGCAACATGAAGTCGAAGATAATCGAGCAAAAGAAGCAGTTGATCTTTTCTGTTACCAAGTTAAAAAAAGTATTGGTAGTCTCACAGCAGCAATGGGTGGTCTTGACCTACTGGTCTTTACCGGCGGAATCGGCGAACAAGCACCAAAAATCCGAGCTAGAGTTTGTGAAGGTTTGGAGTTTTTAGGAATTTCAATTGATGAGAATCATAATTCTAGCAACGCAGAGTTAATTTCATCAAGTAACAGTCAAGTTACAGTTCGTGTTATCGCGACTGACGAGTCAGCAATAATTGCTAAAGATACTTGGCAATTATTAAAAAACCAGGCAGCAGGATGAAAATAAACAATAAACCCTTAAGCTCTAAGTTACTTAAAAATATAGATGCTTATTGGCGTGCTGCTAACTATTTGTCTGTTGGACAGATTTATTTATGTGATAACCCATTACTAGATAAACCTCTGGAATTAAAGCACGTTAAGCGACTGTTACTCGGACATTGGGGAACAACGCCAGGCCAAAACTTTATTTATGCGCACCTGAATCGAATTATTAATGATCATGATCTGAATATGTTCTATATCTCAGGTCCTGGTCACGGGGGTCCAGCAGTCGTGGGAAATGTTTATCTTGAGGGAACTTACAGTGAAGTCTACCCCAGCGTCAGTCAAGATAGTGCTGGACTTAAAAAACTGTTCCAGCAATTTTCTTTTCCTGGTGGCATTTCAAGCCATGTATCACCACAGACGCCTGGTTCAATCCACGAAGGTGGTGAACTTGGCTATTCGCTTAGTCACGCTTTTGGCGCAGTTTTTGATAATCCAGACTTGATTGCTGCCTGCGTAGTTGGTGATGGTGAGGCCGAAACCGGGCCGTTAGCTACAGCTTGGCATTCCAATAAATTTTTAAATCCTCTAACAGATGGAGTTGTATTACCAATCCTTCATTTAAATGGTTATAAAATTTCAAATCCTACAGTCCTTGCCCGCATAAGTCATAAAGAATTAGAGCAATTGTTTTTGGGTTATGGCTGGAAGCCTTATTTTGTTGAGGGTGACAATCCAAAAAAGATGCACCAATTAATGGCCGCCACTATGGACAAAGTTGTGGCTGATATAAAATGTATTAAGAAAAATGCTCAGCGAAACAAGAACAAGACTTTTTTTGAACGTCCGTTCTGGCCAATGATTATTTTTAATTCTCCTAAAGGCTGGACAGGCCCAAAGACCGTGGACGGCTTATCTGTTGAAGGAACTTTTCGCTCACATCAAGTTCCGCTTGCCGTATCTGCGTCGGAGCCTACAAAAAACCTAAAGCAACTGGAAAATTGGCTGCGTAGCTATCGTCCTGATGAACTTTTTGATAAAAACGGAACCCTCAAGGCTGAACTTGCACAGCTAGCCCCACGTGGCGATCGAAGGATGGGAGCCAACCCGCACACTAATGGTGGCAAATTATTACGTAAGCTTAATGTGCCGGATTTTAGAGAATATGCTGTGACAGTACCGTCGCCAACGGCTGTTCAAACGGGCAGTATGCATGCTCTAGGTCCGTTTCTGAGGGACATCATTAAACTCAATGCTGACCAACGCAATTTTCGGATCTTTAGCCCAGATGAAACCATTTCAAATCGTTTAGAAGCTGTTTTTGAAGTTACTAATCGGCAATGGGAAGGTGTGATCAAAGCTAATGATGAATTTCTAGCTCCTGAGGGAAGAGTAATGGATTCGATGCTCAGCGAACATCAAAACGAGGGTTGGCTGGAAGGTTACTTGCTGACTGGTCGTCACGGTTTGCTCCACAGCTACGAAGCTTTTATTAGAATCGTAGACTCAATGGTTACCCAGCATACTAAGTGGTTAAAAATGTCTGAAGAATTACCTTGGAGACAAGATATTGCTTCGTTGAATTACTTACTTACATCTCACGTCTGGCGACAAGACCACAACGGTTTCACGCATCAAGATCCTGGCTTTATTGATCACATTATTAATAAAAAAGCCAAGATGATAAGAGTCTACCTACCACCTGATGCTAATTGTCTACTCTCTACCATGGATCATTGCTTAAGGAGTGTAAATTATATAAATCTTGTTATTTGTGGCAAGCACGAAGAAGCACCACAGTTTTTAACTATGGATGCAGCAGTCGAACATTGCACTCAAGGGATAGGTATTTGGCAATGGGCTAGTAATGACCAAGAAAGCGAGCCTGATGTGGTGATGGCCTGTGCCGGTGACGTGCCTACGATGGAAACCTTGGCGGCGGTTTCAATATTACGCGAACACCTTCCTGATTTGAAGATTCGGGTAGTTAATGTGGTGGATATCATGAAATTAGAACCAGACACTGAGAGCCCTCACGGATTAAGTGATACAGATTATGACTCAATTTTTACTTCCGACAAACATATCATTTTTGCTTTTCATGGCTATCCATGGCTTATACATCGACTGACGTATAAGCGTAACAACCGTAATATCCATGTACGGGGTTACAAGGAAGAGGGTACGATCACTACAGCATTTGATATGACGGTGCTAAATAATATTGACCGGTTTGACCTGGTTATAGATACGATCGATCGCCTACCGCAGATTGGTAGCAAGGGGGATTATCTAAAACAACTTATGGAAAAGAAACTTATTGAGCACCGACTATACATTAATCAAAATGGTGTTGATATGCCCGAGATTCAAAACTGGAAGTGGTCGCAAGAACTTAGCAACCCAAACTAGAAAACTAAAATAGTTTAACCTCAGCCAGTGAACTGCACCAACTCTGAGATTAACTATAATTTTTATAACGATTCTATGACGGTACTTATTTAGATGAAGTTCAAGTCTTGTACTATCTGTTCAAAGGCAACTTGAGCAAGTTCGATACTAGCTATATCTTTAAAAGCCCTGCTCTTATGGACATCACCGCTATAAGATTGATGTACCACGCTACCATTACCATACACTGAGTACTTAAAATATGGTCCCTTGGCATCTTCTACTCCAAACATTGCCACTATTTCTAGTTGTCGTTCTGAGCTAAAGTTAGTGTCGTCAACCGACATAGATATTGGATCAGATCCCAGTGCTTCAATTACTTCTATATCTCTGGTACGTGGGTTTTTAATTACAGCCTGAAGCGAGAGAGGTTTTTCAATATTATCTCCGGTCAGCGACACACCTCTATACTTCTCAGTAGCCATAAGATTCGTATTATGACCAGACCTTCCTAAATTAGTTGTGACTATTCTTGGTTCATCTAATAGAAGTGTTACATTTGCTGATGGCTGGTTCGTGTCTCTTTTTTTAGCTAACTTGATTAAATAGTCATTAATTGACATAACTAATTTAGCACGCTTTTCTTTAAATTCGACACTCCGGTCAGTTTCATTTTCTGCCCGTAACAGACTTGGCTCGTTTTTGTCAGCTTCAAAGGGGTTAATCATCATATTATATTAACATAAGCTTGTTCAGTTGTCAATTAACTAATATGAATTATAACTCAATAGAAACGCTTTAACCTCAGTCAGTGTTGTGCACCAAATCTGAAACCAGGATGAATGTTTAGAACAAAAATGGCTAAACACTATTTCTAATGTTAATATGTTAATGTTTACATAACATCTCAAAGGGGAATAAAAATGGCAAAATCAGACAGAAAAACAATAGATAAGATATTTGTATTACTTGGTCTAGTAATGGTTTTAGTGTTAGTTGCAGTTGGTGGATTAGCATGGAAAGCGAGCACTTTTGCTAAGTCCAGTGTAGAAACACAAATGCAAGCTCAGCAAATATTTTTCCCTTCAAAAGGTAGCCCTGCAATTTCGGAACTACCTGTCGCTGACCAAATACAGATGAATAAGTATGCTGGGCAACAGTTGGTTAACGGAGCACAAGCTAAAGTCTATGCAGATAATTTTATTGCCTACCATTTAACTAAAGTAGCTAATGGACAGACTTACGCCCAAGTCAGCACTCAATCCTTATCTGATCCAAACAACTCTCAATTAAAAGCAGAAGAGCAGACCTTGTTTCAGGGTGAGACTTTAAGAGGGTTACTCCTTGGAGATGGATATTCTTACTGGACTATTGGTGAGATAGCCAGCTATGTGGCTATTACAGCATTTATTGGAGCCGCAGTAATGGTTATTTTGGTACTATTGGGACTTGGTCATCTATCCAAGTCAAAATAGGTGTTTGTCTTAAAAACATTTTAATGTCGATTAGCCATAAATGGTACGTAACATCTGATATTCTATTAGGTAGATGCGGAGTATAAACGAAAAGTGCGCCATTATTGGGGTCACTAATACTAGAAATTTTGATGTTTCGAGGTTAGTCTACCTCGGATTATGGGCCATGCAACATCGTGGGCAAGATAGTTCAGGGATTGTTAGCTATAACGGGCACGATTTAAAAATTCATAAAAAAAGTGGACTGGTTTCCCAGGTTTATGATGAAGATTCTCTAAAAACTCTCGATGGTCAAATAGCTATTGGTCATAATAGATATTCTACTTCAGGTGGCAGTGACGAAATGCTAAATCAGCCCTACGTCGACAAAAGTTTAGCATTTGCTTTCGCACATAATGGTAATCTTCCGATTACTAAAAAACTAGAAAAATATTTGCATGATAATGACATTAACTCAGGCGGTACAAATGACTCTGGACTTATGTCATTGGCACTGTCAAACGAACTTAAAAAAACTGACTCAATTGAAAAATCGGTGGAAGCCTGTTGGCCGCTCTTTACTGGTGCCTTTTGTTGTGTCGGATTATATAAGGGCAAAATGCTTGCCTTTAGAGACCACTTTGGGATTCGACCTCTCAGTTTAGGTAAGACCCATAATGGATATGTTGTGGCTTCAGAAACTGCAGCACTTGATATAATCGGAGCTGATTTTGTAAGAGATATTAAACCCGGTGAACTAGTTGTAATAGAGGGTTCTGAACTTGAGAGTTTCCAAATCCAACCAGGAACTGAGAAATTAGATGCCTTTGAATTTGTATATTTAGCCCGACCGGACAGTCGCTTGGTTGGTCAAAGTGTTTATTCAGCTAGAAGACGGTATGGTATAGCATTATCTAAAGTTGATCCAGTAAAGGCAGACATAGTTATAGCAGTTCCAGATTCAGGTACGCCAGCCGCAGTTGGCTACTCACAAGAATCAGATATACCGTTTGAACTGGGGCTTATTAAAAATCGTTACATTGGTCGAACTTTTATCGAACCTGAAAAAATTCGAAAAAATAGTGTTGAACTTAAATTTAACGTAATTGTTGAAATTATTGCTGGCAAAGACGTTATTTTAGTTGACGACTCTCTAGTTAGAGGTAACACTCTAAAATTTGTCATACAACTTTTAAGACAATATGGAGCAAAAAGTGTTCATGTCCGAATAGCATCACCACCAGTTAGATACCCAGACTATTACGGTATTGATACACCTAAAGATTCCGACCTAATTGCCAGTCATCAAAACGAACAGCAAATAGCTAAAATTATTGATGCTGACAGTCTAGCCTATTTGCCACTCGAAGATTTTATAAAATCCACTGGCATCCCAAAAGACCGGCTATGTTTGTCTTGTTTTAACGGCGAATATCCAATTCCAATTGTTTAGAAATCGATTATCTACTTTTTAACTTCCGGCATAAAGCCTAAAGAGGCAGAATTTATACAAAATCTCATACCAGTTGTGTCTTTTGGGCCATCATTAAATACGTGGCCTAGGTGAGCGCCGCAGTTAGAACAAATTACTTCAGTTCTAATCATACCGTGGCTATTATCTGTGATTTCTTTGACTGATCCTGGTATAGCTTGATCGAAACTTGGCCATCCTGATCCAGAATCGAATTTGGTACCTGATTCAAAAAGCTTAATTCCACAAGCAGCACATGTATATTCACCATTATCTTTTTTGTTTAATAGTTCACCAGTAAATGGAGCTTCAGTTCCCTTCCCTTCAATAATTTCCCTCTGTTGAGGTGATAGTTTACTTAAATTTACGGCTTTTTTTAAATCCATAGTTTTCTCCTTAAGATTATTCGATAAGATGTTTATCAGTTCTGATAAAGTGACACGTATAACCACCAGGGTTTTTTTGTAAGTAATCTTGGTTGTAGTCTTCAGCAATATAAAATTTCTTAAATTTTTCTAAAGATGTAATCACTGGATTGTCGTAAAAACCAGTTGCATCGAGTTTTTTTATGGCCTCTTTAGCAATATTAAATTCTTCATCATTTTGATAGAAAATTGCTGATCTATAAAGTGAACCAATATCGTTGCCCTGTTTGTTTAGAGTAGTCGGATCATGAATTCTAAAAAAGAAATCTAGTAAATTTTTGTAACTTGTCATTTTCTCATCATAAGTTATAGCTAAAGCCTCTGCATGACCAGGATGATTATAAAAAGTTGGATGGTTATTTTCTCCTCCAGTATAGCCAGCTTCGGTATCAACTATCCCAGGTTGCGCCCTAAACAGTTCTTCCATTCCCCAGAAACAACCCCCAGCAAGATATACCGTTTTCATACTTTCAATCATAGCAGACGTGGTACTGTGCAAAAAAATAAGCTAGTTATTGACACTCAATATAAACACTAGTAGAATACGGGCATAAATTGAAAAATAAAAACTATCAATCGAAAGGCAGAAGAATATGGACTTAAGCGGTAATTCACAAGTAAATCAAGGGTTAGAAGTGGCAACACCTACAACTGAAGGCAGTGAGCAGTTGCTCGCGGCTAGTAATGAAACAAATGCACCAGATATAAACCCAGACGCACTAATCAGTATGCCCGAAGATAGACCAGCTGATGGAGGTATGGATTTTTCGCAACTAGGTAATGTAGTTGATTCTTCGGAGCATAATCCCGTACAAGTTCCTGATTCTTCCGCCAGTGAAACTCCTGCTGATGTGGTTGAACAAGATCATCAGAATTTAACGCTGTCCGGCAAGATCGGTGACCATATAGAAAAGCAACAACATCATAATGTTTTTGAATATGTAAATATAATTGCAGAGCATGCAAAGGGAGCATCATTTGAAAGTGGTTGGATAGAGAATCCAGACGGAACTAAAGGTGATCCATTCTCTAAACTTATCCTAGCCGTAGATCATGACGAGATCATGGAGTTTATCGAAAAATATGGCACTTCTTTTAAATTAGGTCTTCCAACTGGCCATGAGCTATCAGCAAGTGTTAGTTTACGGGCTGATGAATTCGCTAGGAACGAAATATCTGTAGAGTTACCAATCAGTGGTCGAGCAGCGGATGATTTGTTTAGAGGTGAAACAACCAACCCAATAATTACCCAAGCTTTTGATGCCGCTTTTGTAAAACAGGTCAGCAATCAGTTAGATAGTCCCGCGGTATAGCAATAGTAAAAGATATCTCTCTTAATGTTTGACATCTTTAATCTAATGTTATAATTTATTACCTTATGACTGAATCTCTAACTGTCTTTGACCATAATAAATGTTACGACTGTGCGTGTAATACTTTTTGTCTTGCCGGTCGGATGTCTATAAATTTTATTCAAGACACTATGGAGACACAACTTACCCGTGATAACCATGAGATTCAAGAGTTAGATGACGAAAGAGTTACACTGGTTATCGATCAGAATGAGGCTGAACACGAAAGACATATACAAAATATTGTGATCAAATCGAGGGAGTCTTTCAATAGACATAGAGCTTTTAGCGAGAGTTTTAATGAACTTATGAGAACCGCAGTAGCTATACAAGAAGTTAGGTCAGCAAGAGATATCTCTTATGCTGGCGATTCTGACCAGGAAATTGATTGGATTAGAAACCAGTTTATTGAAAGAACTTCTGGATTTCCAATTGTTGTACCAACACATGAGACTATTCGTGATGCTGCCGACGGCGTTATCCGATATAACGAAACCAGTAAATGTGAACAATTTAAAGTGGCAAGTTAATTCAGTATTTAGAATATATTTATCTGATCTTCAGATATAATAGATTAATGGCAGATTTTAGTTTTGATGCAGTAAGTGAGTTCGATAAGGCAGAAATGAATAATGTCTTTGATCAATCTCAGCGGGAGATTAATAATCGATATGATTTTAAATCGGCAAATGTAGTGCTTGAATGGCTAGATAGTGATAAATCTGGGATAAAGATTACAGGTGAAAATCAGTATCATTTAGACGCAGTTGTAGATATATTTAGAAAAAAATTATCACTTCGTGGACAAAGTATTAAGACTCTAGACCTTGAAGCCAATAAACCAGACGAATCTAATTTTAAAATTAGTTGGAAAATTCCTTTTAAAAACGGCTTAAATCAAGAAAAAGCCAAAGCTATAACTCTTCTAATCAGACAGTCGTATCCAAAAGTAAAAACCCAGATCCAAGGTGACGCTGTAAGGGTCTCATCGGCTAAAAAAGATGATCTACAATCAGTTATGGTACTTCTGCGATCACAGGATTTTGACCACCCACTTAGCTTTAATAATTTCAGATAGCCTCTTTATTTATTTTTTTACCAAGACTATAATAACCATTACCATAAAGGTTTAAGAGATAAGGGATTTATATGTCTAAAGATAAGGGTCGAAAAGAAATAAAAAAGCCAAAAAAAGCCAAAGCTTAATTTGTTTTTATTTTATAAGAGTGTTTCAAAGTAGCGAGTAAATTGCTGCCAGTCCAGAAACGGCCATTAATCCAGCTAGTAACCAGCCGATTCCAGCCGATAGTTTGCCGTTCTTCCACTCTCCCATAACACTTTTCTTTCTAGAAATCAGCATAATTAACACTATAATCACTGGTGCAACAACACCATTTAAGACAGCTGAGTAAATTAGAGCTTTAATTGGGTTTATCCCGAGAAAATTCATACCTAGACCCAAAAACATTGAAATTATGATTACCCCATAAAAAGCAGAACCCTGCTTTAATTTTGTATTTAAGCCTTGTCTTTTGCCAATACTCTCACTGATTGCATATGCACTAGCCCCTGCCATAACTGGAATAGCCAGTAAGCCCATACCTACAATGCCAGCTGCAAACAACCAGAAGGTTGCGTTGCCCGCAAATGGTCTTAGAGCGTCAGCAGCTTGTGCAGCGGAGGTAATATTGGTTACACCGTGTTTAAATAAGACGCTAGCACAGGCAGCTATAATGAAGAACATAACCACATTAGACAAAAACATACCAGACCAGACATCTATCCGCATTTTTTTAATTGGTTCTTTATCTGATCCTTGGCGCGAGCTAATGGTGGTCTGGCCAACGGCTATTTCATCCTCAATTTCCTGTGATGTTTGCCAGAAAAATAGATACGGTGTGATGGTTGTTCCTAAAATTGCACAGATAAGTAAAATCTGATCTTTTGAAAAAGTAATATGGGGGACTATGGAATGATTAATTACAGTGTGCCAGTCAGGGTGAGCTAAAATTGATGACAGTATGTAAGCAAACAGTACCAAAGCTAACCATTTTAGATATTTTGCATATTTTACATACGGTGTAAAAATTTGTAATAAAAGAATTAGTACAGTAAATCCTACGGCTAGAAGAGCGAAATTAAAATGTGGCACAAGTAATTGAACAGCATTAGCCATGGCACCAAGATCGGCTCCAATATTGAAAGTATTAGCGGCGAATAAGAGTAGCGTACTTACGTAGAGAACTTTTCTTCCGAAGTGGACCCGTATATTACCAGCTAAACCTCTTCCGGTAACTAGTCCAATTCGAGCGCATATTTCTTGAATAACGGCCATTAAAGGAAAAGTAAAAGCGGCCAGCCACATCAAACCAAAGCCATATTGGGCGCCAGATTGTGAGTAGGTTGCTATACCTGATGGATCATCATCCGAGGCTCCAGTGGTCAGCCCAGGGCCTAGTAAATACCAGAAACTTTTGGCTTTTTTAAACGGGTTTACTCCAGTACCTGGGATTTTATTGACGATTTTCTGACCACTTTCAATGCCGAGTTCAAGTGCTTCAGCTGGTCCCTCGATTGTTCTTTCGATAATGTTTCTTTTTTTCGCCGCCATTTAAAAATCATTATATCACGGTGCTAATGGCCATTTTTATAGATTTAATTGGTATAATAAAACCAATGAAAATTGCAATTTTAGGATACGGTCTTGAAGGTGAGGCTGTTCTAAGTTATTTTAAACAGTCAGATAATACGATCACAATTTGCGATCAGGATGAAGACTTAATTAAACTAAATAACATTAATTATCACTTGGGTGAGGGCTATTTAAAAGATCTTATACAATTTGATCTAATTATTAGATCACCCGGGCTTAATCCAAAATTAATTTATGACCAAAATCCAGGATTAGATAAAACTAAAGTAACAAGTAGCACAAATCTGTTTTTCAAACTCACTCCAACAAAAAATGTCATTGGAATTACTGGTACAAAAGGTAAAGGTACAACTTCAACTTTGATCCACAAAATGCTGGTGGAATCAGGTAAAAAATCCTATCTCGCAGGTAATATTGGGATTCCGGCTATTAGTTTACTAGGAGTTAATCTAAACCCAGATGACTACGTGGTTCTAGAAATGTCGAGTTTTCAACTATCTGACTGTAATTATTCTCCTCACATAGCTGTTTGTTTAATGGTTACCCAAGATCATCTTGATTGGCATGGCCAAATTCAAGATTATTTAACATCTAAGAAAAACATTGTAAGTCACCAAACAAAGGACGATTTTGTGGTTTATCTTGCATCTAACGAGAGATCAAAAATGTTAGCTGAATCTAGCCTAGGTACAAAAATTCCCTATTTTCAAAAACCGGGTGCACAAATTATTGAACAAAGTATTGTAATTGATGATCAGGTTATATGTAGTGTAGATGAAGTTGGACTGATTGGAATCCATAACCTCGAAAATATTTGTGCTGCTATAACCTGTGTTTGGCAAGTTTCTAAAAATAAGCCGGCAATTAAAAAAGTCATTACTAGTTTCACTGGTCTTAAAAATAGACTTGAGTTTTTAGGAGATAAAGAAGGAATTAAATACTATAATGATTCTTTTGCTTCTGCGCCTGACGCTGCAATGGCCGCAATTAGGGCAATACCATCGGCTAAAGTAGTAATTATTGGCGGTTTTGACAGAGGTCTTGATCTAAAATACATAATAGATGAGGTTATAAATGAAGACAAAAAGGGCTTAATTAGAAAAATTCTATTAATTGGTGCCAGTTCTAAACGACTTAGTCAAGAAATGTCAGATAAAGGTTTTAGTAATTTTGAGATCGATGAGTCAAAAAATATGGATGAGATTGTTAATACTGCAACCAAGCTAGCAGACAGTGGTGACACAGTTTTATTATCTCCGGGTTTTGCAAGTTTTGATATGTTCAAAAATTTTGAAGTTCGAGGCCAAGCATTTGTAGATGCGGTAGCAAAGCTATGACCAAATATTCCAAATTTATATTTGATAGTTACGAGTTTGATCTAGATACCAAAAATTTGAGATTTTACTACAGTTATGACGGTGTTTTAAACTTCTGTGAAACTTATAAGTTTGACTTTGAATTCATTGATTTTAATCAACAAGCCCTCGATCGTGCAGTCTATTCCCTGTTTATTATGGCCGGAATCTCGTATTTTAAATCTTATTTAGCCCCAAATATTATTATAAACAGTGGTAGATTAAGCGAAGTTGATTATCATTTTTTCAAAAATATCTATCAAAAAGGTCTTGGTGAGTTTTTCTACGTTAATAAACTAGATCCAAATACTGATATAAATTTTCCTAATTCAGATTTTATAGAGAAACCAAAAATTGAATTTGAATCATCAGGTCCACTACTAGGAATAGGAGGTGGTAAGGATTCTCTAGTTGCATATGAATTTTTAAAGGATTCTGAAAATAATATAACAACTTGGAGCCTGGACCATAAGAAGATTCTTGAACCATTGGTGACGACTATGGGTTCAAATCATTTTAGTGTTGAACGGCAGTGGGATCGACAATTGTTGAAACTCAACAGTGAAGATGCTTATAACGGACATGTCCCTATATCATCAATATTTGGTTTGGTAGGCGTGATAATTGCCATTTTATCTGGAAAGAAGGATGTGATTGTCTCGAATGAACAATCTGCTAACGAAATAACTCTCAAATATCAAGGAGTAGATATTAACCATCAATATTCTAAGAGTTCTGAGTTCGAGAGATCTTTCCAGTCATACTTAAAAGTAAATTTTGGTGATTCAATCAGATATTATTCATATCTCAGACCACTTAGTGAAGTTTTTATATCTGAAATATTTGCTGAGCGTTATTTTGAAAAATATAAGGCGGTATTTAGTTCATGCAATAATGCATTCACTCATGGTAGTAACCAAATATATTGGTGTGGTAAGTGTCCAAAATGTGCCTTCATCTTCCTTGCTTTTACTCCTTTTATAGACAGATCTGAACTTGAAAAACTATGGCATAAAAATCTAATCTTAGACACTAGTCTAGATAATATATATAGACAAATTTTAGGCATTGCCGGTGATAAGCCACTTGATTGCGTTGGTGAAATCAAGGAATCGAGGGCCGCCATGAAATTAGCTCAAAAAATTTATCCGGAACTAAATAAGTATAAATTTGAATTACCATCAGATTATGACTATCGACAAATCAACAATTATGATGATATGCCAAAAGATAAGGCCGAATTGCTAATTAAAAAGATTAAAATATAATAAAGCTTACGACTATTTTGTTATTTAACTAAATTTATAAGGAATTAAATGAAAAAACTTTTACTCATGCTGTTTATTATCTTATCCCTGGCCTTCTTGGCGCTTGGTGTTTACTACTTTGTGACTCCTGCTGGGTCATTATTCCACTCCCTGCCCGGATATTTAGCAGGATCTAACCACAAACATGCTAAACATGGTCTAGCTTGTCTAATAGTTGGACTTGGATTTGCAGTTCTAGCCTGGTTTTACAGCGCAAAAAAATAGATTAGACAGTCAAAATTATTGTATAGACTATACCGGCCAACACGCAATAGATAGCAAATGGTGTCAAAGTTTTGGTTTGGAAATACCTAACTAGGAATTTAACGGATATATAGGCTGCAATAGCGGCAGAGATTGCGCCGGCTAATATAGCCGTTCGGATCGGCCGTTCTGATGCCGAGAAAATACTTGGTAATTGAAGAACTGCTGCTGCACCAATAATTGGTGTTGCCAGCAAGAAACTAAATCTAGCAGCAGCATAATTATCTAGCCCAAAGAATAAACTTCCAGCCATCGATGAGCCGGATCTTGATATACCAGGTAATAGTGCAAAAGCTTGTCCAATTCCAACCAGTATCGATTTCGGGAAACTTAATTTTGCAATTTGCTCATCTGTTTTAGATGATGAAAGTTGTTTTTGATTGGCAGTTTTTCGTATTTTTTCGGCCGTAAATAGGACTAGACCGTTAACAATTAACAGCATTGCAGCGATTCTAGCTGATGCAAATAATTTATTAATTGAGTCTTTGAATATTAGACCGAGAATTCCGGCCGGTATGGTTCCGAGCACTAGTAACCAGCCTAATCTTGCGTATGTGTCTGTTTTATCTATTACTCTATTTTTTAACGATCTACCGAGCCCTTGAAAGATCTTTACCCATTCTTTGTAGAAGAAAAAGAATAATACTATGGCAGTTGCCAGATGAGTAGCTACAAGGAAAGTTAAGAAAAATGGTTGTCCTTGATTAAGATTCCAATGGAGTAGTTTTGGAATTATTACGCTATGTCCAAGACTGGAAATAGGGAACAGTTCAGTGATACCTTGGATTAGACCGATAATTATGGCCTGGAAAATCGAAATCATAGCTATTTAAGAATACAACTTAAATAGTCAAAATTGAACCTGTTTAGGTTAAAATATAGTTTAAGGGATGGAGAGGTGGCCGAGCGGTTGAAGGCGCTGCTCTCGAAAAGCAGTATATCTTTATTGGTATCGTGGGTTCGAATCCCACCCTCTCCGCCAGTTGAGATGTATACTATAGACATGGAAGATGATCCCACACCAGATGAAAATAACGCGTATCTTATGGGTGAAGGTTTATCTAGAGAAATAGGTAGCTTGTTATGCCCAGCGGCTATAGCCTGGCCAGATGGTAGAACCTATTCTTGTGAGCGAGACGATGAACATGATGGCGAAAAGCTAATGCACGGAGGTGTTGTTGCGGGTGAATGGACAAATTGGACGGACTCATACTTAGCTAAATATCCTTCATACAATCCCTTATCATCTTCAATTTAGTAAAGTTCCAGACCCAAGTGTACCGACATATATTGAAGCTGTTGGATAAAATGGCATACCTATTGCTTTTTGAGACAAAATAATGTATAATATAGTTAATATTAAGTGGAGTAATAATTAAGTATGGCCAAAGTTAGAGAAGCAGATTACACAGTAGACCCAGACAGTGGTGCAGTCTGGTCTGTTTTTCGTGACCCAAAATCTTTAGGTTTTACAATTATTACCGCCGCTGGGGCAGAATTATTAAAAGACCCAGAAGAAACGGCTACAGAGTTAATGAGAAAATATCGTAGCATTGAACTTGGTAAATTTGCATTGTTTAGAAAAGGTGTAGACGTACGTGAGATTTTAGGCCAGGGGCAAGAAGCGATTGTCTATAGTATGGGACCTGATTTTGCTGTCCGAGAAGTCCCGGGGATTATGAGTGAAGCTGGCGCAATTGGCCATCTTCAACGAATGGATAGAATTAATAGTGTCATTGAACATGGTCTTCCTAGGTGGTTAAATCTACCCGTCCACTATGGTCTGAGAGCAGACGTTAAGACTAATACAACCTATACTTTGATGGAACGGATCGATCATGGGATCACCGTAGAGGAAATTATGAAATATCCGCACGAACTTCCCCGAGAAAGGATGAAGCTCATTAGAAATGAGATGGGTGGATATATATCAGATGCACAAAAGAAAGTTCCAGCTTTGTATGATAGAGCATATGAAGCATTGGCCCAAGCAATGGAAGAAGCTGGCAAAGAAACTGATCATTATTTAACTGATTGGAAACCTCGGAATGTTTTGGTTCAAGGACATCAGCTTATACCAGTTGCTGGTTCATCATATACTTTAACAGTTATAGATCAATACAGTGATTAACCTAATAAGCACTCAGTTTATCTCATAGATTAATTTCGCACTGATGGTTTTCTCATCATTTCTAGCTAGGTTCTCTCCAAAGTAACGGTATATAATTAAATCGATGATTTCTTCTATTAATTTTTTTGCTTCTGATTCAAATACAGCCATAGCGTTAGCTTTTTATTTGCTAGATGCCTATATTATTGTTGTGCTTCTAAAGTCGCATCCTAGGGCTTTAAAATTAGTTAAATCTAGACTGGTTTTATATGATCGATAGCGTCTTTACTAAGATCATTAATCATGAACTTCCCTGTCACAAAGTCTATGAAGATGAGTTTACGATCGCCATTATTCCTTTGTATCCTATCGCACTAGGTCACGTATTGGTCATACCAAAAATTCAGGTTGACCAGTTTTTTGAACTAGACGATAAGAATTATCAGGCCCTTATGGCTACAGTAAAGAAAGTTGCTAAAAGAATGAAACAAGTTCTTAAAACAGATAGAATCGGCATACAAGTAATTGGTCTTGATGTACCTCACACCCATATCCACGTGGTAGCTTTTAATACAATTGAAGAATATAAACAAACAGCTGATGAAACTATTCCAGTTGATAATCAAAAATTGGCAAATATGGCTAGTAGATTGGCCTTCTGATTGATATACTCTAAAACAGATGAGTAATTTATTAATTGCCTTTTTATTTGGTATCGGATCTGGTGCTTGGGTTTATAAAAAATTGCAAAGAACTACTGGTAATAACACTAAGAGCTCTTTAATTGGGGCAACTGTTACTGGTCTAGTGTTAATTTTTATTATGTACTTTGTCTTAAGCTCCTTAATTAAAAAAGGCTAGCTTTTAAGTACTATCGGCTTTTATTTCAGAGTTTTAAATAGTATCATAATGCTATGAATGAGGTGGGTTTAGGAAAGGCCCTACAGTTAGCTAGACTATCTAAAGGTTTAACACAGCAACAACTATGTCAGAGGGCTGATTTAAGCTATTCGACTTTGGCAAAAATTGAACGTGGAGCAATTAAAGCACCATCTATTTTTACAATTGAAAAAATTGCTTCGACTCTAGGAATTGAACTTAGTGACATTTTAGGAAATGTATCTGGTTTAAGATCAAAAGCACCTAAAAAGACCTCTAAATCTGGTATAAAATTCGTCTATTTCGATATAAACGGCTGTTTAGTTAGGTTTTATCATCGTGCATTTACAAAAATTGCCTTTCAATTCTCGATTAGTTCTGAAGATGTCGAGACTGCATTCTGGCATTTGAATGACGCTGTTTGTAGCGGAGAGATTACGCTTGATGAGTTTAACAAGAAATTATCTGACTATTTGAAAATTGAGCCAATTAACTTTAAAGACTATTACCTAAGCTCCATAGAGTCTATGCCAGGCATGATTGAGTTAGTCAATCAAGTATCAGTTGATTATGAAGTTGGCTTAATTAGCGATGCAATGCCAGGCTTTATTGAAGCATTATTTGAAAAAAAATTAATTCCTCATATAGCCTATGAGGCTATTGTTGATTCTTCAGTTGTAAAAGCCCTAAAACCAGAGTTAAAGATATTTAAAATTGCTGAATCAATGTCTAAAGAAGCCTCGAGTGACCTACTTTTAATAGACGATTCAAGAGCTAACCTTGCCGCTGCCGATAAACTTGGTTGGCATGTTATTTGGTTTAATGACACTGATCCAAAAGACAGTATTTCAAGAATTAAAACCGCACTCGAAATTCGCTAAGAATTAAAGTTTTTTATCTGTTTATTTAAATTTTCTAGGCTAAATTTTGTATTTATTAAGTCATTTTTAGTTTCATCTACAAGTTCTTTAGGTGCCTTTTCTATGTATGACTTGTTGTTTAGACGTAACTCGAGGTTTTTGACGACTATTTCCTGATTAATTTTCTGCTTATTTAAGGAATCAATAAAGTTAGTGATCTCTGAATCCGATATGTCTACCCAGACCTTATCAACGGATTGCAACTTTAGTCCCTGACCTATTTTTGTAGTTTTAACCGTGTTAATTTTTGATAGATTTTTAAGTAATTTTTCATGTGAGATCACAAGTTCATTATCTGACAAAAGGTTAATTGTAGTTTGATTACCAAGAGTAGCTTTAACGAATCTAATTTCTTCGACCAAACTAATGAGTTTTTCAAAATCTGTATCTGTAGATTGTTTATTCAAGTTGAGTTCTGGCCATTTACTAACTACTAATTGCTTATCGTTCCAGTTGAAGTCTTGCCAAATAACTTCACTTACAAATGGAGCGAATGGATGCACCAGCTTTAATATGTTATTAAATGTGTAGCAAAGTAAATCTAGGTTTAAATCTGTTTTTGAAGACTCAACATACCAATCTGCAAAGTCGTTCCATACAAGATGGTAGATACTATCAAAAGCCTCACTGTATCGATATTCGTCTAATAATTTGGTAGTTTGGTTAGCGGCATCTTCTAATCTCTTAACAATCCATTTATCTTGGATAGTTTTTGGCATAGGGTCATCTGTGTATTTAAAATCTTTATCGATTTTGGATTCAATGAACCTAGCAAGATTCCATAGTTTATTAGCAAAGTTTCTTCCCTCTTCAATTTTTCTAGGATCATAACCTCTGTTAACTCCAGCAGATCGACCCATGATCAGACCTATTCTAACCGCGTCCGAACCGTACTTTTCAATTAGTGGCATCGGATCAACTACATTTCCAACAGATTTGCTCATTTTAGATCCGTCTTCTGCCATCACATATCCATGGATGTAGACGTTTTTAAAAGGTACATCACCGGTTACATAGATTCCCAGCATAATCATCCTACATACCCATTGGTAAAGGATCTCACCACCGGTTTCCATAAGAGTTAATGGATAGATTTTTTTAAACTCTAGACTATCTGGATAACCAAGAGTTGTGTATGGCCATTGTCCACTTGAGAACCACGTATCAAATACGTCAGAGTCTCTTTTATATCTTGAGCCATTTACGGTTATTTCATCCTGATCTACACGATCGTCGTATATCCAATCATCTGGATCAGATTCATTCTGCCAAGCTGGAATTGGTATTCCCCAAGGTATTTGACGACTTATATTCCAATCTCGAATATTTTCTAGATATTCAACTGATTGATTAAGCTTTGAATCTGGATAGAACTTAATTTGATTCTTCTTTAGTCGATCAATTGCCTGTTTTGCAAGAGGTTTCATACTAACAAACCACTGCTTAGAAAGTAGTGGCTGGATAATAGTGTGACATTTATAACAGTGGCCAACTCTATTGGAATAATCTTCAACTTTTTCAATTAGTTCCAAATTTTCTAGGTCACTAACAATTTTTTCACGTGCTTCATCGACTTTTAGACCAAAATACTTCTTAGGAATGTCACCATAAATCTGACCATTTGTGTCGATGACACTGACCATTGACAAGTTATTTCGTTGGGCTAGTTCAAAATCGTTTACATCATGAGCCGGAGTTATTTTAACCGCACCGGTTCCAAAATCTGACTCAACCATTGGGTCAGCTACAATTGGAATTTCTTTATTTTGAAGAGGTAAAAGTACAGTCTTACCGACAAAATCTTTGTACCTTTTATCCTTTGGATGAACCGCAACGGCAGTGTCTCCTAGCATTGTCTCAGGTCTAGTTGTGGCTACAGTTATAAATTCATTACTATTTTTGATTGGGTATTTTAAATACCATAACTTTCCTTTTTGATTTTTATAAACTACCTCTATATCACTAAAAGATGTCCCGTGAAAGGTGCAGTAATTAACTATTCTCTCACCTCTGTAAATAAGCTTATCATCCCACATTCTTTTAAAGGTTTTGTAGGCTTGCTTAACTACTTTTTCGTCGAGCGTATAAGTAAATTGTGTCCAATCTGCAGATATACCCATTCGTTTTAGTTGTGATAGCATGTTGTTCTTGTTTTCGTCAACAAACTCCCAGACTTGCTTGTAGAGCTGCTGATTACTAAAATCAAATCGAGTTCTTCCCTGTTGGTTAAGCTTTTTCTCGTATACTACCCACGTTTCAAAACCGGCATGATCAGCTCCCGGAACGTATAGTGTATTCCTTCCCTTCATACGATTAAATCTGGTCGAAATGTCTTCAATCGCTACCGTTAGGTTCTGGCCTAAGTGTAAATTGGCGTTAGCATTTGGTGGTGGAAGCACGATACTGAAATATTCAGAGGAGTTGTTGGTTGGTTTAAAGGAATCATTATCTTCCCATTGTTGGTAGATTTGAGCCTCGTATTTTGCTGGTTCGTAGTTCTTGTCTAGTTTCATAAATTATGGTTTTATAATAGCATATTTTTCAATTTTCAAAAAATCGTCTAAGGTGTTATTTTTTTCACGTGAAATTCATAACACCTTACATCGAAAGTCCAGGTTTTATGTCAAGTGTGTATGGATTAGCGATTTCAAAATTAGATTTTGCTTGAAAATAACCCAAAGAGGCAATCATTGCACCATTATCTGTACATAACTTAGGGTCAGTATAACTGACCTCTATCGGAAACCTAGTTTCAATCTGTTTTCTTAGCTCTAGATTACTGGCTACACCACCGGCAATTACAAATGTCTTGGGACCGAACTCTCTGTAAGCAAGAAGTGCTTTGTCGACAACTGTTTCTATGGCAACGCGTTGGAAACTAGCTGCAATGTCAGCCTTCTGAGATGAATTGAGCCTGTCTGAGACCATATAACTAGGAAACCTATGATCTTCACCGATAAGTTCTTGGGATAACCTTAAAACGGCTGTTTTTAGCCCAGAAAAACTAAAGTCGTATTTCCCCATCCTAGCTTTCGTAAAATTATATTTATTGGGATTACCTTGGAGAGCAGCTTCGGCAATGCTAGGACCACCAGGGTAGGGAAGACCGACAATTTTTGCGACTTTATCAAAAGCTTCACCGATAGCATCATCTTTAGTTTGACCTAGTAGTTGGTAGTCAAAATGAGATTTATAGTAGACCAACTGGCTATGTCCGCCACTTACTATCAATGCTAACAGAGGAAAATCTGGCTGTTTTTGAGGTAGTTTGTATCCACTGAGATCTGTTTTTGTAATAAAATTTGCAGACACATGTCCGGACACGTGATTAACCGCATAAATTGGTTTACTTTTGGTGATTGCTAGAGTTCTAGCCGTCATAACTCCTACAAGTAAACAGCCACCAAGTCCAGCACCATAAGTAACCGCAATAACGTCAATATCTTTCCAGCCCATTTTTGCTTGTTTAAAAGCCTCTTCAATAACTGGAATAATCGAATGGATATGACTTCTTGCTGCGATTTCAGGAACTACACCTCCGTAGTAGCGGTGAAGTTCTAAACTACTGGCCACCACATTAGATACCATTGTCTGGCCGTCAACAACAATTGACACACCAGTTTCATCACAACTAGATTCGATTCCTAAAACGTTCATTTATAAGGGTAAGTATACTATAATTAAGATACATGAATCCTAGAAGAATAGTTAAGAAGATTGTTCCAGTAAAACTGTTTGCTAAGATTGAACCCTATGGACATTTTGCAGAGGCAATTATAGCTCAGTCCCTAAGCAAATTTCCGGCCAAAGGCCTAAAAGTTATTGGCGTGACCGGTACAGATGGTAAAACCAGTACTTCAACCTTAATCCATCAGTTATTAGTCAGTAATGGATTCAAGGCAGCAATGATGACTACTATATCAGTTGATTATGGAGATGGTAGAGGACCAATGCCAAATCCTACTCGTCTAACTACAGTGAATACTTTCGCATTAGCTAAAACTCTAACCAAGATTAAGAACTCAGGCGTTGAATGGTTGGTCCTAGAGACTACTAGCCATTCTTTAGCCCAACATAGAGTTTGGGGAGTACCGTATTCGATAGCCGTAATTACTAATGTTAATCACGAACATTTGGATTATCACAAAACTTTTAAAAGATATTTAAATGCCAAACGGCAACTGTTTGTTCTTACAAATGCTAACAAACGTGGCTACAGAACTGGGATAATTAATGCTGAAGATAAAAATGCTGACAAATTTATAAAGAGTATCAAACATCCTATTACTTATGGAATCAAGCAGGGTGATATTGTAGCGACAGATATAAAAATGAATTCTTCTGGTAGTTCCTACACTGCGAAAATCGGGGAAGATAGCTACAATATAATCTGTCATTTACCAGGTAGCTTTAACATCTCTAACTCTCTTGCTGCAGTTTTAGTTGGTAGAACAATCGGTCTAAGTAAAACTCAAATAGAGAAGGGAATCGCCTCACTTAAATCCGTTGAAGGACGAATGACTTATGTTGATGAAGGACAAGATTTTGGGGTAATTGTTGATTATGCACATACTCCAGAGAGTTTTGAAGTTATTTTCTCAGAAGTAAAAAAGATTACTAAAGGGAGAATAATTTGTGTTTTTGGTAGTGCAGGTCGTCGTGACGAGGCCAAACGCGCAGAGCAGGGAAGAATTGCTGGCATGTTCTGTGACATTGTTATCGCAACTGAGGAAGATGATCGAGATATTGATGGGCAGGAGATTTTAGATCAAATTGCATCTGGTGCAAAAAAATCTGGTAAAAAGATCGGCAAGGATTTGTTTTTAATCCACGATCGGAATGACGCAATTGAATCAGCCATAAATCAAGCAAAAACTGGTGATGTGGTAGTGCTACTTGGTAAAGGACATGAGAAATCGATTCTTACAAATGGTCCTGATGCTGCTAGCTTGAGGCATTTACCTCAGGATGACACTGATCCGAGGAGAGTTATTAAACTAAACTTTGATGAAGTTACTTCCGCTCGAAAATATTTAAAAAAACGACTAGCTTCTTAGCTCTAGTGTTAGACATTTAACTCCGCCGCCACTCTTACGAAATTCTAGTATTGGGGTCGGTATAACTTCAAAACCGGCCTGCCGATATTTGTCTAGTAAAGACTCACTGGCATTACTAGTTATAATTGTTTTACCATCACTGACTGCGTTTAGACCGAAACCTTTGGCTTCTTCTAAAGTTGCTTCAATACAATTTGGAATTTTACTTCTTAATAACTGTTGACTGGATTCATCAATCGCCCCAGGATAGAAAGCAATAGTATCATCACTTAAAACTGCCAAACTCGTGTCAAGGTGATAAAAGAATGGATCAATAATTTTTAGAGAGATTACTTCACGTGAGAAAAAATCTTCCAATTCTTGATGACTTTCTTTGTCGCTTCTAAATCCATGTCCGGCAATAATTTTATTTCCACAAGCCATGGTATCGCCACCACCTTCGAAGATGTGAGTAGGTTGTTTAATTTGATCAAAACCATGGTTTAAAAACCACTGTCGATACTGTTCACTCTCAGGTTGTCTTTCTGGGTATCTAAATCGAGATAACATAATTTTGCCATCAATCATTAAGCAACAATCGGTTGCAAAAACCATGTCAGGAAGATGCTCAATCGGTTCGATTAACTGTACATTCCAGTTTAGTTTTTCGACGTATATTCGGTTTAGTTTTTGCCATTGTTCTTCAGCCGTTAGATCGCTTGGTTGATCTGTTAATTTCATCCAAGGATTAATCTCATATTCTATGTCAAAGTATTTTGGAGCGCACATTAGAATATTTTTTTGCATAGATTTTAGTATAGCAAACTCTTGTCTTGACATTAGAACTAGCAGTCAGCTATGATGAGTGCTGAAAGTAGGAGTTATATGAGTTTGAATATTCAACCACTGCCTGATTATTTGGTTGCAAAACAGGAAGAATCTGAGACTAAAACAGCTAGTGGTCTTTTTTTAACAGAAAATGCCCAAGAAAAACCAAAAGTAGCTAAGGTTTTAGCTATAGGAAAAAATATAAAGTTATTAAAAGTCGGTGACCGAATTATCTACAAGAGCTATTCAACTACAGATGTAAAAATCGACAGTAATGAATATATTTTAGTTAAAGAAGAAGACGTACTAGCCACAGTCAAATAACGTGAAATTAGGAGAATAAAACATGGCAAAAAAAGTTTTTTATGATGATGATGCTAGAAGAAGAGTACTAGGTGGCGCTAAAATTTTATACGACGCAGTTAAGACAACTATGGGCCCAAAGGGACGTAATGTCGTAATTGATAAGTCATATGGTAATCCAACAGTTACCCACGACGGTGTTACGGTTGCCAAAGCCGTTGATATTGCCGATGTAGATGATGAAACTCTTGGTTATAAAGTTGGAGCCGAGTTAATTAAACAAGCTGCTAATAAAATGAACGACGTTGCAGGTGATGGAACAACCACAGTTACAGTATTGACCTATCACATACTTCAGGAATCAAATAAATTGATCGCAGCTGGACATGATCCCATTAAACTTCGAAAAGGCCTAGAACTAGCAGCTGAGGAAGCAATAAAGAAGTTAGCTGGTCTTAGCGAGGATGTTCAGGGCAAAAAGAACCGTGTCGCAGAAGTGGCTACAATTAGCGCCGGAGATTCAGAAATTGGTCAATTGATTGCTGAAGTCATCGATAAAGTTGGCAAAGAAGGCATAGTTACCGTTGAAGAAGGTCAAGGTTTGGCTCTTGAGAGTGAAGTGGTAGAAGGTTTCACGTTTGATCGAGGTTTTGTAAGTTCTTACATGGTTACAGACACAACGCGGATGGAAGCCGTTTATGATAAGCCAAGTATTATAATTACAGATAAAAAAATCAGTTCGGTAGCTGAATTTCTACCTATTTTAGAGAAATTGGCTAATGCCGGAAAGAAAGATTTAGTTTTAATAGCTGAAGAAGTTGAAGGCGAGGCACTAGGTACTTTAGTTCTAAATAAACTAAAGGGAACTTTTAATACGATTGCAGTAAAGGCTCCGTCATTTGGTGATCGTCGAAAGGATATCTTAAATGATATAGCCATTCTAACTGGTGCAACTGTTATATCCGAAGAGTTGGGTCATAGTTTCGAGACAGCTGACTTAGCTATGATCGGGAGTGCTAGGAAAGTAATTGTTACTAAAGATGAAACAACAATTATAGAAGGTGGCGGTTCGTCTAATGAAATCAAAAAACGTATTGATCAGATAAAGGCACAAATCAATAGTTCAACAAGTGAATATGATAAAGAGAATTTGGAAAAAAGACGTGCTGCATTGTCTGGAAAAGTAGCAGTTATTAAAGTCGGTGGGGCTACAGAGACTGAAATAGAAGAAAAGAAATTTAGAGTCGATGATGCAGTGGCAGCAGTTAAAGCCGCACTTGACGAAGGCATTGTCGCAGGAGGTGGCGTAACACTACTTAACATAAGTAAAAATATTGAACTTAGCGGTTCTGATAGCGTATCTGCCGGAAAGCAAATCTTAAAAGATGCATTGGCTAAGCCATTTTATGAACTTATGAATAATTCCGGAATTAATCCAGATCAGTGGTTACCAAAAATTCTTGAATCTAAAGATGGACAGGGGATTGATGTTAATAACCCAACTAAATTGGTAGATCTAAAAACTGCTGGTGTTGTCGATCCGACTAGGGTTACAAAAGAAGCAATTCAAAACGCAGTATCAGTAGCGGGCACTGCTATAACTATGGGTGCATTAGTAGTTGATATCCCAGAGCCAAAATCATCATCGCCAGATATGGGCGCTATGGGCGGCGGCATGGGAATGATGTAGTCTAGAGACTAAAAATTCTTTATTCGTTTTCGGTTGAGTGAGTGAAATAATTAATTTCGTTAACAATGTCGAGTAAGGCTTGGGCTTTTACTTTCTCATCAGTAATCTGTTGAGCTGTGTCATAAGCTGCACCAAGCATCGATTTATCGTCTGATGCTTGGATCATCATTAGCATAGTCTTGAATTTCTCTTCTGGAGTTTGTTCAAGTTGCCCAACTAATGGATTAAGTTGTTGAAGTGCATTTTTCTTAATTGTTAATAAGTCTTGGTCTACTGGAGCATCTGTGCCAGAAGCTGGAGATAGAGTCGGTTCTGAACTAGATTCTGGGGTTGGCATTGGCATTTGAGCATCCGTTACTGGGTCACTTGGTAGGTAAGTCGGGTGTGGAGTTTGAATAATCGAAGGACTTGGACTAGAACTGGCAGGACCTTGAGCTGGACTTATCATTGGAAAGTCTTCTGGAGTATCGGAAGTCGCAGGGGATAATGATGGGGCTGCAGAATTATCGACAACTGGATCAGTTGTTGGTGTATTATTTTGTGTATTTTCGTCGAACATCCCATCCCCCTTATGTATTCATTAGAAATATATCATATAATAGTCGCAGTAGTAAATAAAAAGGAGCTGCAAATGCTAGATGATTTGAAGGTAATTCACTTAAGAGATAGCGAAGATGCTCTTGGAATTGCCAGGCGCCAGCCTTCGCAGTACAAACATAATTATGATTTCAAATGGCAAGCTCCTAAAACGATTAACAATTTAGTGATTGCCGGTATGGGCGGGTCTGGCCTCGCGGCTAAGTTTTTATCTACTTGGCCAGGGTTAAATCTACCAATACAAATCGTCCAAGATTATGATTTGCCAGCCTATGTATCTGAAAATACACTTCTTATTACGGTTAGTTACTCTGGTAATACTGAAGAGACTGTATCGGCATTAAATAACGCACTCAACCTTCAAAACCGGCCAATGATAATCGTTATCTGTGATGGTGGTGAACTTGAGGAGATCGCAGTTAAAAACCAACTTCCAGTTCTCATAATTCCTGCAGACTATCAACCTAGAATGACTTTTGGTTATCAACTAAGAGCTCTTTGCGAAGTTTTAGAACAAGCAGGTCTAGGCAGCGGTCTTGTTAGTCAATTAGAAGATTCGTCAACAAGACTTGACGGTATGTTAGATAGTTTTACCGAAACTCAAGCCACCTCGTCAAACATTGCCAAACAACTAGCTCTTGAAATGATGGGCAAGTCGGTGGTTGTTTACTCGTCAGCAAAGTTTTTCCCAGTCGCCTATAAGTGGAAAATTAATGTTAATGAGAATGCCAAAAATATATCGTGGACAAACCAATTTTCCGAGTTTAATCACAACGAATTTATTGGTTGGACATCACACCCAGTCGATAAGCCGTATTGTGTAGTTGAAATACGGTCAAATCTGGACAATCCGAGGATAACCAAGCGGTTTGAAGTTACTGAACAACTGTTGTCTGGTAAAAAACCGGCAGCAGAAGTTGTTGATCTTAAGGGTGAAAACTTGCTAGATCAGATAGTTTACGGAGTAGCACTTGGTGATTTTGTCAGTATTTATCTGGCAATTTTAAATGGCGTAGACCCAACGCCAGTCGATATAATCGAGGCATTTAAGAAGAAACTTAATGAGTAATACTGATTTTGATCCAGTCTATCAGCAGATTTTTTAGATACAATTTAAACAAATGAAAATTTTAGTCGTCGAAGATGAAGAGAAATTAGCCAATAGTCTTCAACGTGGTCTGAGTTCTGAGAGTTATATAGTCGATATTGCGCTAGATTCTGATCAAGCATTCTATTTAGTTGAGACAACTGAATATGACCTTGTATTACTTGATTGGATGATACCTGGTAAGTTTGATGGGCCGGAACTAATTTCTAAATGGAAAGCGAGTCAAAAATCGTTTCCAATACTTATGTTAACTGCCAAAGGTACCATTGGAGATAAAGTTAAAGGACTTGATGCTGGTGCTGATGATTATCTTTCAAAACCATTCTCGTTTGATGAATTACTTGCCAGAATGCGAGCCCTTCTTAGGCGCCCTAGAGAAAAAACTGACAAACCAATGGAGCTAAGTAATCTAGTGCTTGATCCACTAGCTAAGACTTTGGAAGTTGAGGGCAAGACGGTACATGTCACCGCTAAAGAATTTGTTTTATTAGAATATTTAATGAGGCATAGGGGAGAAGTAATTAGTAAAGATAGATTACTCAATCACGTATGGGATGATCAAAGTCGGGTTCAACCAAATACCGTAGAGACTTTTATAGCTCATTTAAGACGAAAATTAGGTAGTAAACAAAGTAGTATTGAAACAGTTAGGGGATACGGTTACGTAATAAGATAAGATGTTTAAATCAGCTAGACTCCAGCTCACAACGTTTTATTTAATCGCAATAATTTGTGTTAGTTTTTTAACAACTTTTGGTACTCGAATAGTTGCTGAAAATGCGTTTGAAAACGATAACTCTAATGCTAGAGGTCAGATTAGTCAAATTGTTCGCCAACAGGTCGGATTGCCGTTACTTCAATATCCTTTGGAAAAGGTTCAGCAGAATCAAGACAGTAACGCTCATGATCGTCTATTACTTTGGACAATTTATTTCAATGTAATTGCAATCATTTTAGGTGTTCCAATAAGTTATTGGTTTGCCGGCCGAACCCTTAGACCGATAGAGGAAGCCCATAAACTCCAAGTAAAATTTGCCTCTGACGCCAGTCATGAGTTAAATACTCCACTTTCAGTAATGAAGACCGAGAACGAAGTGTTTCTAAGACAAAAATCGTTTACAGAGCTTGAGGCTCGGTCACAACTACTTAGTAATCTAGAAGAGATCCAACGTCTAGAGTTACTAACCAATAATCTACTGGCCTTAACAGATTTTGATCACGCCAGAAAAATTAAACTATCTTCAATGAAATCGACTGAAGTTTCTGAGAGTGCAATTTCGCAACTGACTAAAATTGATAGCGAGCAAGCAAAACGAGTTAAGGTAAGTGTCGTAAACCGTAAGATATTTGGTAATTTAGAGAGCCTTAGCCAGGTGATATTTATCTTTTTAGACAACGCAATTAAATATAGCCCTAAAGGCTCTGACATAAATCTAGTTGGTGAAGCTAAGGACAATACATTTGTTTTTTCCGTCATTGATCAAGGTAATGGGGTCGCTCAAAAAGATATGCCAAAAATATTTGAGCGACTTTATCGGGGAGACATAAATCGATCAAGCAAAGTTCCAGGTCATGGCCTTGGACTTGCGCTTGCAAAAGAGATTGCCAATGCTAATCAGGCTGGTCTGAGTGTTTCGAATAATTTAGACAAAGGTGCCACATTTAGTCTGATTGTTAATTTACACCGAAACTAAGAAGAGCGGCTTCTAATACCTGTTAGAAGACTTAAATAACTAGATATTATATGGATTAAAAACCAGACGATTAGGATCAGTATGTATCTAAAAAAATTAAGTCTAATTGTAAATAGTGAAAACAAACAGCCTCCAATAATATAGTCAATCTGATCATATGGAAACCAAATAGAACCCGGTCTAATAACCAACCTACGTTTTGCAAAACTCTCAACAGCGTCGCCTAAAATTGCACCTCCACCCAGTAATGCACCCAATAGGATATAGTGGGTGGTTTTATAATCTACTGGTCCAGATATTGATTTAATCCAACTACTGTGTGGGTATATAAAGTGCTGGAGCGATGTGATAACAATTCCAACCACAATAGCCAGAATTGCACCTCTCCAGGTTTTATTTTTACCGAAGATGACTTTTCCCTGAATTGTTTTATTGAAATCTAGCGGGTAACTCAATTTATTTAGGTAGGGAATTTTAACAGCGTATAGTGCGCTTGCATTGGCAAGTCCAGCTGGGAGAAAAAACCATATTGCGAATAATAGATCTTTCATGATTGTTTACTATGCATTATAACCTGTTACTGCCTAACATTGATATAATAACTAAAAGATGAAGTTAAAACTGGTTGATCGAAAGTACTATCCTATTATCGGTTCACTATGCTTCGCACTTTTAGTCTGTCTGATAATTATTGCGATTAATGCCATTGATTCAAAATCTAGTTACTATTTTTATCTGCCATACAACATTTTCTTAGCCTTTATATCTCCAATTTTTGCGCTACTTTTAAGTTATCGCCTAAGAACTAGCCCTTGGCTTAAGACATCTAATATTTTATTGACACTGTTAACTCTTTTATTCTTGCCAAATTCTTTTTATATGATTACAGATCTGATTCATGTCCAGCAAGTTATTGGGATTGATGTTTTATACAATATAATTTTCACCAATCTAGCGATGTTCATAGGTTTGGTTGCTGGATTTATTAGCTTATATATTTTTCACGAAGAGCTCTTGAAGCGAATGTATTACAAGTATGCTCATTTAATTATTGGACTACTTATTGTTGTTATTAGCTTTGCGATATATTTAGGCCGATATTTAAGATGGAATAGTTGGGATATTGTGATTAATCCAACCGGGCTTTTGTTTGACTCCGCTGACACCTTAATTCATCCATCAACTCACCCATCTTTTTTTCCAATCATGGTGGCTTTTATCTTTACCATTGGATCAATGTATCTAGTAATTTGGCAATTTATTAAATACTTCAAACGAAAAGCCTGAGTTTTTGTATAATAAGGTTCAGTTATGAAATCAGAAATTACAGATATCATTCGGTCTGCTTGCAAACTCAAGTTTGATGAGGACATGGAAATAAATCTTAATCGTCCAGAAGTACAATTTGGTGACTTTTCAACTAATATCGCCATGCAGTTAGCGCCAAGACTTAGCAAATCGCCAATTGATATTGCGAATGAATTAGCTAGTTATTTAAACGAGACCAAAAAGTTTGAGACAGTTGACGTAGTTAAGCCCGGATTTATAAATATTCGACTTAAGGATACTGACATTCTAGCTGTACTTGGAAAAGAAATTAGTTGGCAAAAAGCTAATACAGACAAACAGATATTGGTTGAATATGGTGATCCAAACGCATTTAAAGAGATGCACATAGGACATGTTTATAGTTCAATCATTGGAGACGTGATCAGTTCGCTACTGACATCGAGTGGAGCAAATGTTAAGAGATTAATCTATCAGGGTGACGTTGGGCTAAATATTGCTAAAGGCATTTATGGTATCGGTGAATACATTGATTGGGACGTTTCATTGCTAGAATCAGCAGCTAGTGATAAATCGATTGGTTATTTTTATGCAGAAGGCGAAAAAGCCTTTAATTCTAATCCGGCAGCTAGTGACAGAATAAAAATGATTAATCTAAGTGTTTATTCAAAAGATGATGAACTAATAAATCAGATTTATGATTTTGGTAAGGAAATGAGTTTTGAAGGTTTTGATAAAATTTTTGATCAACTTGGAGTTCAGTTTGATAAAAGATATGTCGAAAGTCAGTCGGCAGTTGTTGGTAAACAATTAGTCGAGGATAATATTGGTAAAGTTTTTGAAAAGAGTGAAGGCGCAATAATCTACCGAGGCGAACAAGACGGACTATATACAGCGGTATTTATAAATTCTCAAGATTTGCCCACCTACCAAGCTAAAGATCTTGGATTATCAGTTTTAAAATTTAATGATTTTCCAGATGCAAATCAGTCGATAATTATTACTGCCAATGAACAGATTGATTACTTTAGAGTTGTATTTGCAGCGCTGGCTAAAATTAAACCAGAGGTAGCTAAGAAAACTAGCCATATAAGCCATGGATTTGTGAGTCTTACGACCGGAAAGATGAGTAGCCGAACTGGTGATGTCTATACTGGCTCAGAACTAATAGAAAGTTTAGAACAGGCAATCGACAAACAATACTCTGACTCAAAAGTAAAAAACGAAATATTTATGTCAGCAATTCGCTACACTTTTATTAAACAAAGAATTGGTGCAAATATAGTTTTTGATCCAAAAGAGTCAATCGCAATCGAAGGTAATTCTGGTCCTTATATCCAGTACGCACACGCCAGAGCTAAAAATATTTTAGCTAAAGTACCAAAAACCGAGAAAAAATTAGACTCAAATAATGATCTACAAAAAGACGAAAGAGATTTGATTGCAATGATGAGCCAGTTTCCGGAAGTCGTTGAAACCGCAATAACTGAATTTATGCCACATCAAATTTGTACTTATTTATATCAACTGGCACAGGAATTTAATAGTTTTTATGAGAAAAACCGAGTGGTAGGTGACAATAGACAAGATTTGAGAGTTGAGATTATTAGCTACTATGCAAAAATATTAAAAACAGGTTTGGATTTACTCCATATTCCTGCACCGGATTATATGTAATGGTAAATTTAAAAACTCCACCTACTAAATTGTTTTGGGTAGATCTTGAAATGACTGGTCTAGATCCAAAAAATGACGTGATCTTAGAGATAGCCGCGTTAGTTACAGATTTTAATTTTAAAGTTTTAGATAGTTACGAAGCCAGAATAGAACATGATAAAGCTAAAGTTGAGAGATTACTTAGCGCAAATAGTTGGTACCAAGAACAAGTACCAGAAAACAGAGATGAATTCTTAAAATCTTCTAGTGATGATAAGAGTTTAACTAAAGTTGAAGATGAATTAATTGAGTTTATAACTAAGAATTTTGCTGATGAGGCCGCTACGCTTGCTGGAAACTCAGTTCATTTCGATAGAACTTTTATGAAACCATATTGGCCAAAGTTGGATAAAATGCTTCATTACCGAATATTGGATGTTAGTTCATGGAAAATAGTCATGAATACTAAGTACGGAGTTGAATTTCCAAAAAAAGCTACCCACAGAGCACTCGATGATATTCGTGAATCAATTGAAGAGTTGAAGTTTTACATCGATTGGTTTGATAAAAATAAATCTAAAAAATAGTTGACGTGTGCATATATCGGTAATACTATGTATGTATGACAAAGACTATTTTAAATATTAAAACTGATCCAAGTACGAAGTTGCAAATCCAAGAGTTTGCAGCTGAATTAGGAGTGCCTGTTAGTGTAATAATGAATGCCCAGATTAAACAAATGTTAAGGGATAGAAAAATAATTTTAAGTACTGAGTTAGAACCCACGCCATACCTAGTGAAAATCATGGAGCAAGTTGAAAAGGATATAAAGACAGGACGTAACATGTCGCCAAGTTTTTCTACTGCAAAAGAGGCTATCAACTATCTTAAGTCACTATGATAATTCGCTTTCAAAAGAGCTTTACTGAACAATATAAAAAGCTCACAAAATTTCAAAAACAATTTGTTGATGATACTCTAGAACTTTTTTTGGAAGATCCATTACATGAGAGCTTACGTGGCCATCCGTTAAAAGACAAATGGGTTAAATATAGATCAATAACTGCCGATGATGACTTGCGTCTACATTTCAGAGAAGTTAATAAAGACACTATTTTGTTTGTAGCAGTCGGTAAACATGAACAACTTTATAAGTAGGCAATAGTCATGAATAAATCTTCAATAAATGATATAGATAAATTGATAAATAGTTTTGAGAATGTCACTAAGACCAATCCATTTGAAAAAAACGTGGATGTTTATAGTGTGAACGACCAAATGTTTGTACTTGTTAATAATAAAGATCCAATAATTATTAGTCTGAGATGTGATAAACGATTATCTGGTTTTTTACAGGAGAAATATGAGTCTGTCATGCCGGGTCAAAAACTTGATCAAGATAAATGGATAAGTATAGTTAATTCAGGTCAACTGCCCGAAGATGAACTCAGAGATTTAGTAGTTCTTTCATATAATCTTGCTAAACAAACAGCTTAAGATCAAATCTATAAATTTGTTAGATAGTTTCCCTTTAGCGTAAAATACAAATTATAGATGGATGCAGTTGAAGATATAAAGTCTCGAATCAGTATTGAGGATGTAATTGGTGAATATATCCAGTTAAAGCGTTCCGGTCGTAATTTTAAAGGACTTAGTCCGTTTACCAACGAAAAATCTGCTAGCTTTATGGTTAGTCCTGAAAAGCAAATTTGGCATGATTTTTCATCTGGTAAGGGCGGAAACGTTTTCTCTTTTGTGATGGAAATTGAAGGTGTAGATTTCAAAGAAGCACTGAGCATCCTTGCCAATAAAGCTGGAGTCGATTTAAGTAAATATTCCAAAGGTAAATCAGGTGTACTAATAAAAAATAAACAAACAGCCTATAAAGCCCTCGAACTTGCTGCAAAATTTTATCAAGTGCAACTTAGAAATAATAAACAGGCCTTAGATTACATTCTAAAAGACAGACATTTTGAAAAATCTACAGTTCTAGAGTTTCAGTTAGGCTATTCTCCAAATACTGGAGATGCCCTAATTAAATTTTTGCTAAAACAGGGATTTAATATTAAGGATTTGCAAGAAGCTGGGCTAGCGACTAAAGGTTATCGTAACTCAATTGATATGTTTAGAGGTAGATTAATGATCCCGCTGGCTGATGGGCAGGGTAGAGTTATCGGTTTTACGGCTAGACAACTAAAAGGTGACACCAATGGTCCGAAATACATCAACACCCCGCAAACAATTTTGTATGACAAGAGCCGACATGTGTATGGGCTACATCTTGCCAAAGAATCAATTAGAACTTCTGGTTTTTGTGTAATAGTTGAGGGAAATCTTGACGTTATATCTTCACATCAAGTTGGTGTTAAGCAGATTGTGGCAACAGCTGGAACTGCTATGACCGAGCAACAACTTAAGATTTTAGGTAATTTAAGCCTAGATATTCGGCTAGCCTTTGATCAGGACAGTGCAGGGCAGACAGCGACTGAGAGAGCTATCCCAATCGCTAGTAAAGTAAAAGCTAATTTGAGCGTGATTGTAATTGATCAGGCAAAAGATCCGGACGAGTTAATTCAGATTAATCCAAAATTATGGCTAGAGGCAATCGAGAAACCAATTTATGCAGTTGATTGGCTTATAACTAGTTACCAAAAAAATCTAGATTTAACCCAGGCAAAAGACAAGCGCAAATTCTCGGATATCTTACTACCAGTCATTAATAAATTGTCAGACAGTGTGGAACAGGATCATTATTACACTAAACTATCTAATATTTTAGGGATAGATAAGTCAGCTTTAGTCTCAAAATCTAGTAGCTTTGTGTCTGAAAAACCCGTGAGGCTAAAAACTCCAAAAATTTCTGACCTTGTTCTAGATCTTGAAGAGATAGACCAGATAAAAACTCAAGACCAACTATTAGTTGTTAGTTTGTATGACTTGGAAGCTAGAAAAAATCTAAAGTCAGCTACAAAAGACATGTTTAGCTCCGATGATCAAAAGACGCTTCTAGAATTTTTAATGGCTAATCCTGAATACAAATTAAGTAAAACCAGCCTTAGGGAGTTGAATAATATCGCTGATTATGTTAAAATTTTAATGTTACAATACGAGACGTTATATAAAGATCTCGGCAATATAGAATTAGTTTACGAATCTAAACGCCTGAGAGACCGTCTAATAATAAAATTCGTTAAAAAACAAAAAGATCTCCTATCACTTGATATGCAAAACTCGAGTGATGAAAAAACCCAAAATTTACTAAAAAAAGCTAAAAAATTAGATGAATTATTAAAGATTGTAGGGAGTTAATAATATGCCAAAGAAAAAAGTTGTTAATGATGATGCGGTTCAAGTTAATCCCGACCAGGCGAAAATAGACTTATTGGCAAAAGCCAAAAAAGAGGGTCGAATTGATCAAAGGGAAATTTTTGATGTTATTCCTGATATTCCTGAAAACGTTGAACAACTAGATGCACTATATACCGAGTTATCTGATACCGGCGTAGTCATAGCAGATTTAACCCAACCAGCGACTGCAGATTTTCCAGCTGAGTGGGAAAGTACAGAAGAGGAAGTAAATCTTGAAGCTGCTAACTTTTTCGATGATATCTCAGACGACTCAGTCAGACTTTATCTTCGAGAGATTGGTAAAATACCGCTTTTATCTTCTGAAGAAGAGCTAGCTCTGGCGAATCGTGTGGTAGCGGGTGATAAAGATGCCAAAGACAAAATGGCCGAGGCAAACATGCGTTTGGTAGTAAGTATTGCAAAACGCTACGTTGGTCGAGGATTAGATTTACTTGATCTTATTCAAGAGGGTAATACTGGGCTACTCCGGGCTGTAGAAAAATTTGACCCTGATAAGGGATTCAAATTCTCAACCTATGCCACATGGTGGATTCGTCAGGCCATTACTAGAGCTATTGCCGACCAGGCAAGAACTATTAGGATCCCAGTTCACATGGTTGAGACGATTAATAAATTACTTCGAACCCAAAGACGGCTAACTCAAGAATTAAACCGAGAGCCAACCAATGAAGAGATTGCAGAGGCAATGGAGATTGATGTTGATAAAGTTGAACACATCATGAAGATTAAGCAGGATATTTCAAGTTTAGATGCTAGTGTCCATGAGGATGAAGAAGACTCAGTACTTGGAGATTTTATTGAAGATGAAGATACTATTAGCCCTGAAGAATCAGCCACTAACCAGTTATTAAAAGAACATGTAAAAGATATGCTAAATGGGCTAACTGAACGTGAACAAAAAATAATCAAATTACGTTTTGGCTTAGAGGACGGCAAGAATTATACTTTGGAAGAAGTCGGACAAGAATTTAGTGTTACTAGGGAGCGAATTAGACAAATTGAAGCTAAGGCTCTAGCCAAACTAAGAAAACACAAAGACGCTAAAAAACTCTACGAATACATTAAATAGAACTAAAATTCACTACCAATACTTGATTTATAAAACCAAGTTTTGACTGTATCTAAAACGAACACATAGAAAACTGCCACTAGAATTGTTATCGCTAGAATGCCGGCAGGGAGAGCTGTGAAAGAAAACAGTTTTTTAGTAACTCCAATATAGATAGTAATTAGTGCAATAACAGTGATTAGGGCAAAAGACGTTTTCATAGCCGTAGATAGTTTTGATGCTTTCCAGAAGTGATCTTTGTTACGCACTGAGAAGATTACTACTAAACCGGTGAGTGTTAAGAATAGGTATAGACCAGTCTGAGCAACACCAACATGTTGATTTTTAATAATTGCGTAATACATGATTTCGAATAGTGCCGTAATGGTGCCTAGAAACATCGATATAAACATTAGAGAGTGTACGTTGAACTTACTCGGTCGTATGAGATCTGAGGGGCTGACATTGTCTGTAGCGATAGAGATACATGGTAAGTCGGTTAGTAAATTAGTTAAAACTAGCTGAATCGGTAGAAGGGGCAAGCTCGCGCCAGAAATTAGATAAAGCGTTGATATGGCGAAAAAATTCCCAAAGTTCCCAACCATTGTAAAACGAATATATTTATTTACGTTACTAAAAATTGACCTACCATAACCAATTCCGTTAATAATTACATTAAGGTCGTTTCGAAGTAATAAAATATCTGCACAATCTTGAGCCACATCAGTAGCGTTATTGACGGCTATAGCTACGTCAGCTAGTTTTAGGGCAGGTGCGTCGTTAATACCATCGCCCTGATATCCAACGACATTATCTTTCTTAAGAAGCTTGATAATCCGATATTTTTGTTCAGGGTCTAACCTAGCAAATGCATTGTTTTCTTGAACTACTCGACTTAATTCTTCATCAGACATGTGTTCTAACTGATCACCTGTATAAACTATTTGTTTATCGTTAATCAAACCAACTTCTCGAGCGACATATTCGGTAACTTCTTTACTATCACCAGATAAGATTTTAATTATTACGCCAAGTTTTTCTGCTTGTTGGATAGTCCGTTTGGCAGTTTTTCTTAATGGATCTTCAAGAGCTACGAAACCTACAAATTTAAGGTCATGTTCATTTTTTAGGATATCGAATTGACTTGGGTTGGTATATTTAACTTCTTTATAGGCGATACCAAGATGCCTAAGACCATTTTTACCGTCTCTACTAACTATCTTTAAGTATTCTTCCTTTTTGGATTCACGAGATATATCTAGCAATGATTCAACAGATCCAATTTCTACTAAATAGGTTTTTTTACCGTCTCTAAAAACTACTCTTCGCCTACGATCAGCAGGATCAAACGGTAACTCACTAAGACGAACATAATCTTTAGTCTCATCTTTAATAGCGTCAGGGATGTAGTCTAAGAATGCTTTATCAAATGATGTTTGGAATTTTTTGCGTTTTTCGTCAAGTGATTCAAGACTTGCAATTGCCAGTTTTTGAAATAGTAATTTATCATCAGCAACCATAGCCTTTATGGTCTGTCGGTTTTCAGTAAGGGTACCAGTCTTATCGCTACATAAAATCGTAATGTTACCAAGATCCTCAACTGCTGTTAGAGTTTTTGCTATAACATGTTGTTTGGCTAGTTTCATAGCTCCACCCGATAATGTGACCGTAACAATTACTGGCATCGCCTCAGGTACAACTGTAATCGCTAGGGCTACTATGAATAGTCCGAGTTCAGTTATGTGTGAAGCATCGTGAGTAATGATTAGTTTTAGAAAAAAAACTATTAGAAGAGTTAAGAAAGTTACTCTAATAAGATAAGAGCTAAATGCTGATACTGATTTTTCATATTGGGTTTTTCTTATCGTGGTTGATGACAAATGAGCAATCTTACCGATTTGGGTATCTTTTGCAGTTGCATAGACTATGCCTTCGGCTTCACCACGTTCAACTGTACTACCAGCAAAAACCAGTGAATTAGGACCAGATCTAGCTTTTACTACAGGCGCCGATTCACCAGAAATTTGCGATTCATTGACGCTTAAATCATCGATTCTGATTAGTTTTATATCGGCCGGAACGATATCTCCCTCGCGTAAAATTACGATATCTCCAGGTACAATATATTGCTCGGCAATTAAAACTTCCTTGCCGTCTCGTTTTACTAAAGCTTCTTTGCTAACTAGTTTTTGAAGTTTAATGACTGCGTTTTCTGAGCGGTATTGTTGATAGAATCCTAACCCAGTATTAATGATTAGTATGGCTAGAATAATAAACCCATCACCGTAATCACTTAGAATAAAAGATAGTAAGCTAGCTACAACAAGTAGAAAAATCAGAGCACTTTTAAATTGTCCAAAGATAAGCTTAGCGATTGTTGAGCGTGATTCATTTTTCAGGATGTTTAACCCATGACTATTAAGACGCGTTTTAGCTTCTTGATCTGATAAACCACTAGTCGATGACTTTAAACTTTGAATTAATTCCTCAGTAGTTTGTTTTGCAACGCTGTCTCTATTCATACTATTTTCTTGAACTTAAACCCATAATTATTACTTATGCTTTAAGTATAGACTAATGAACTAGGAAATGGATACTGATGAAACTTAGGATATAATCTAGATAGATGGCAGAAAAGTTAAAGAGATTTGTAATCATTGATGGTAAGAGTATTTTCTACCGTGGTTATTACGCGATGCCTGATCTTAAAACTAAAGACGGTATACCAACTGGTGGAATTTATGGTTTTACCGTTATGGCCCTAGAGATTCTAAAAAAACTTAAACCAGATTATGTATGTGTTGCCTGGGATAAACCAAAAACTAATATTAGAAAAAGGTTAGAAATTTATCCTGCATATAAGGCAGGTAGAAAACCTGCACCAGCTGATTTTTATTTGCAAATTCCAATTTTGCATAAATTACTTGATGCGTTTGGTTGGCCTTTATATGAACTTGATGATTATGAAGCGGATGATATTATGGGGACTCTCTCGTGTCAGGCAACAGCTAAAAAAATTGAGACTTATTTAGTAACTTCAGACCTAGACATATTACAACTAATTAGTTCTCACACTAAAGCCTATATTCTTAAAAAAGGCCTTAGTAATATTGAAGAATATGACGCAGCTTTCTTTGAGGCAAAACATGGCATCAAGGTTGAACAATTTCTAGATTATAAATCTCTAGTTGGGGATTCGTCAGATAATATTCCTGGCGTACCTGGTATTGGTAGCAAAACCGCTGTAGAACTACTAAATGAGTATTCAACACTAGACGAGATATATAAAAATCTTGCTCTTATCAAAGCTTCAGTTAGTCAAAAACTTTTAGTCGGAAAAGATTCAGCATATATGAGTAGAAAATTGGCTCAAATATGGATAGATGCGCCAGTAAAATTTGATGCTAAGGCGCTTGATGGTAGCAAAGCTAAACCAGAGGAAATTAAAACCATACTCAGTGAACTTGAATTTAGATCGCTAATTAGTAAATTACCTGGGGTTTTTAATGTTGACACCAATATTTTAGCTACGTCAGGTTACGAACTATTGGTTCCGAAAAATTACATTGTTGATTCTGATCAGAAATTAAAAGATTTAGATCTATCAAAATCTGAGGGTCTAGTTATTCATGGTAGAGCCAGAGGTAAACATGGCAGCGATCCGACAATGCTTAATATCAGTCCCAATTCTAAGACAAACTACTGCTTGGATATAAAGAATCTAAATGAAGATTTATTAAAAAATAAGCTTGAAAAATTATTTTCACTCAACTCAGGTGTCATTGGCTATGATCTAAAAAATACTATCCAGATCGGTCTCAACTTAGGCATAGATATAACAGATATTGATCACGATATCTTGATTGGTTCATTTTTAATTAATCCACTTAACCGGGCATCAACAATTACCGAACTAGCACAGGACAATCTTAACTATTCATCAGCATCTTTAGATGATTTAGACGAGGATGAATTTATTCAAAGGTCACCTGAAATTATGAGTATAATTCGTGAGGTTACTCGGCTTCAAAAAAAGCAGTTGCTAGAGTTTCCAAAAATAAATGATTTAGCAAAAAAAATTGAGTGGAAAATTATTCCGATACTGGCTCACATGGAGCACGAGGGAATTATGCTCGACACTAAACTACTTGCAAGTATGTCGATCGAATACCAAGCAAAAGTAAGGGATATGCAAAAACAAATTTATAATTATGCAGGCGGTGAGTTTAATATTAATTCACCGATTCAACTAGCCGACGTCCTTTATGGAAAACTAAAATTATCAACTCAAGGTGTCAAAAAAGGCAAGAATAATCTTTCAACTGGCGCAAAAGAACTCGATCGTTTACGAAATGCGCACCCAATCATAGATTTAATTACTACTTATCGTGAGCATACAAAGCTACTAAATACTTATATTGATGCACTACCAAAACAAGTCGATGAAAATTCTAGATTGCATACAAGTTTTAATTTGACTATTGCCCAAACCGGCAGATTGAGTTCAACAGATCCAAATTTGCAGAATATTCCAATTAGATCTGAAATTGGCAGAGCGATAAGGTCGGCCTTTGTATCCAAAAAAGGCTATAGTTTTATAGGTGCTGATTATTCGCAGTTTGAATTAAGACTCGCAGCTTATCTTTCTGGTGATAAAGAACTAGTTGAACAATTTAATTCCGGAGCAGATATTCATACACTAGTTGCAGCTCAAATGAATGGTATTAAACCTGAAGATGTCACAAAAGATATGAGACGTAACGCCAAGACAATTAATTTTGGAATTTTATTTGGCATGAGTCCACACGGGCTTAGTGTTGCCACAAATATGACTCAAGCAGAATCAAAAGCTTTTATTGATAGGTACTATGAACTTAGACATCCGCTAATTAGCTACATGGATAATTTAATTGCAAATGCCAAAAAGGATGGTTATGTTGAGGATTTTTTTGGTCGACGAAGGCCTACGCCAGATCTTAATAGTCCAAATTTCATAGTTAGAAAGGCTGGTGAGAGGGCCGCAATTAATATGCCGATACAAGGCACTGAAGCCGATCTTATGAAGTTATCTATGATTGAAGTTGATAAAAAATTAGTTAAATATGACGCTAAGATCTTACTTCAAATTCATGATTCAATCTTAGTA
>Ga0182030_10001628_pt1 | contig 46690 bp, 37 predicted proteins | sample 812S3MmetaG_FD_121299 | JGI IMG/M metagenome (GOLD analysis project Ga0182030, IMG submission 121299) | Permafrost microbial communities from Stordalen Mire, Sweden - 812S3M metaG (Illumina Assembly) | ecosystem: Environmental > Terrestrial > Soil > Wetlands > Permafrost | place: Sweden...
GCCGATCGGCCTCGCGCACCGCCTCAAACTGAAGAACGACATCGCCCATGGCGCCGTGCTGCGCTGGCGCGACGTCGAGATCGACGCCGATGATGCGACGGTCAGGACGCGGCGGGCGATGGAAGCGAAGTTTCGCTAAGGCTGCTGGCGGGGATCTTGGCGGCGACGCCGCGTTGCCGGTCGACACGATCTGATCTCCCGACGCAGCTGCGCCCGCTCGTCTCTGCAGTATGGACCGTAAGTCATCGGCCGAGAAGCTGGCCCGCGGACCACGAACCACTGAGGCTTGCGCGCCGCATGGCTAAAAAGTGCAGCCCTCCATTCGTGAGACGTGCCCCAGTGCGGCGATTTCGAAGTTCGGATCATATTCGACGCTGCGAAGGTGTCACCTCTCCCCGCGCGCGGGGAGAGGTGAAGGCACGCCAGCCGATCACCGCTTTTGAACTCAGAGATGTCCCCCGCATATGACAACTTCCAAGGAATCGATCGTCTAATTGCTCAATCGCTCGATCACGAGATCGAGCAGCGCGCGCAACCGGGCAAGTTTTTTCAGGTCGCGGTGATAGCCGACATAAGTGTCGCGACGAGGCGGCTCTTCACCGAGATCGATCCGCCTCACGCCTGCGAGTGCGTCGCCGATCGGCCGTGGAAGCACCGCAATGCCGGCTCCGCTTACGCACATCCGCGCCTGGACGTCGCGGTTGTTGCTGCGGGAGACGACGTGACCATTGGGCAGCACCTTTCGCAGCCAGACCGCATCGGGCATGCCGGCGAAATTGACATCGACGGTGATCAGCGGCATTCCGGTGCCGTCGCCGGGTTGCGGCGCCTCAATGTCGGATCTGAGGTAGACCCCGTAAGGGATGGTCATCAGGCGCCGCGAGATCACCTCGGGTTCGTCGAACGGCCGGATCCTGAACACCATCTCCGCTTCCCGCCGCGGGAGGCTGTAGCGGATCTGGCTTGTCAGCAACTCGATCACGACCCGCGGATGGAGCCTGGAAAATTCGGCGAATACCGGCGCGAGCATGTGAGCGCCAAACCAGTCGGAAGATGAGACGCGCAGCAAGCCCTCAAGCTGCTGGTCCTCGCCGGCGAGCCGGCGCTGGAACGCAAGGACTTCCTCCTCGATCCGCTCGGCGTGGGAGAGAACGGCCTCGCCTTCGTCGGTCAGAATAAAACCATCGCCGGTGCGCTGAAACAATGTCTGGCCGACGGCCTGCTCCAGCGCCCTCAGCCGCCGGCCCATGGTCGGCTGGCTCTGGCCGAGCTTCTGGGCCGCGCCGCCGAGCGTGCCTTCGCGGGCTATGGCGAGAAATATCCGAAGGTCACTCCATTCCATCGGATGATCCCTCGTTCAATTTTGTCTGGAGTGCGTGCAGTTTTGTAGGTTTCCATGGAGGCCTGCCACGGCCATCTTGTGACTGAAGCAAGAGGACAACCGGATGACAACGTCAACCCATACCATGCAGGCAGCCGTTCTCGACAGCCACGGATCGCCGTTCAGGATTGGTCCGATTTCCCGGCCCAAGGCGGAGCAGGGTCAGGTTCTGGTTCGGATCAAGGCGAGCGCGGTAAATCCGCTGGATCTCAAGATTCATGGCGGCGAGGCGGCGCATGCGCGCCATCCGCTGCCGGCCATTCTCGGTATCGATCTCGCCGGCGTCGTCGAAGCCGTTGGGCCCGGTGTCACCGCGTTTCGTCGGGGCGATGAGGTGTTCGGGATGACCGGAGGGGTCGGCGGCCTGCAGGGCTCTCTGGCCGAGTTTGCGTCGGTCGACGCCGACCTGCTGGCACCGAGGCCGGCGAACCTGACCATGCGGGAGGCCGCGGCGTTGCCGTTGATTTTCATCACCGGCTGGGAAGGTCTTGTCGACCGGGCAGGCGTCGGGTCGGGACAGAAGGTGCTGATCCACGGCGGGGCGGGCGGGGTCGGTCATATGGCGGTGCAGATCGCTCGGGCGTTCGGCGCAGAGGTTTTTGCAACCGGATCCGCCAGGGACAAGGCCTATATCGAGCAGCTTGGTGCGACCTTCATCGACTACAATGCGGAGCCGGTGGCCGATTACGTCGCCAGGCATAGCGGCGGCCGCGGCTTCGATGTCGTTTACGATACCGTGGGCGGCGCGGTGCTGGATGCTTCCTTCAATGCCGTGAAACGCTTCGGACATGTCGTCAGCGCGCTCGGCTGGGGCACGCATGCGCTGGCACCGTTGTCGTTCCGCGCCGCCAGCTATTCAGGTGTGTTCACGCTGCTGCCGATCCTGACCGGCGAAGGCCGCGCGCATCACGGCGAGATCCTGCGCGAGGCAACCAGGCTCGCCGAGGCGGGCAAGATCGTGCCGAAGCTGGATCCCCGCCGGTTCACCCTCGAGACGGTGGGCGACGCCTATGAGGCCGTCAGGACCCGCAAGGCCTCCGGCAAGATCGTCATCGACCTTGAAACGCCGCTTTCTTCAAAAGCATGACGCAGGCACACCACCATAGCTTGTGGACCGCTCGCCGGCGATGGCTGCCGTTCAAGCAATCCCGGGGATGGAACGAGGCGGTTGAGACGGGTGCCGGGCGGCGGAAATCCGCGACGCTTCGGGTAGCGTCGCCCGCGCGGGCCTAAAAGCCGTAGCGCGCCTCGACCGGAGGCTGCTTGCCAGCCAGGGTCGACGGGTCCTGCGAACTGCTTGCGACCGATGCTTCGGTGCGATAGAGCGGCAGATGATCCTCGAGCGAGTAGCAGACGCACAGCGCGAGGCTGGCCCAGACCGCCGCACTGAAATACAGCGACATCCAGGCGATCTCGCCTTTCCACTCGGCGAGGTCGTGGGTCACGATCCAGCGCGTGCAGACGTCGCGCAGACCCTCGAGCGGTCGCAGGCGCCTGCCGCCGTCGGCAAGCCCGGCCCGCCATCGGCCCAGATACATCGGAACGTCGACGGTCATCAGAAACGCCAGATAGCCCGCGATCCCGATCAGGGTGACGGCAAGCGCCACGCGAACCGGACCATCGAACTCCGGCAGCAGCCGGCAAAGCCCGATCCCGATGATCGCGAAGGCCACCGCCCATATCGAATTTTCGATGGCGTTGCCGAGATAATGCGTGGTCAGCACCGCATACCATGAGAAGCATTCCGCGATCAGGATCAGCGGCACGATCACCCAGGCCGCGTTCAGGCTGGTGTCCGCTCCCGTCATGGCGCCGAGCTGGTGCAGGATGATGGCCCACTGCGCCACAAAGCAGATCTCGGCCACGGTGGCGACCGTGCGGCCGACCACGACGCTCGACAGCCAGGTGTCGAACAGGCAGATCCGCTGAACATCCGCGCGCGGCAGCATTGACCTGAAGGCGCAGCCAAAGACATAGGCCGCGCAGAGCAGCAGCATCAGCCCGATGCTCGGCGCGCTGCCGAGACGGCCGGCCGGCTGATCATGGAGCTGGCCGTACAGCAGGAACCAGGCCGCGATATTGACGCCGCTGACCAGGGTCAGCAGGCTCCACCACCACGCCAGCGGATTCGACCAGGCCAGGGAACCCGACCGCGCCTGCCATTGCAAACTCATGGACCCACTCCAAATTTAACCGAACTGACATTCGACTGTAGTAGTTCTGTCACAAATCGCGGCGAAGTCACGACAAAACTATGTGTGCGGCGGGGGACTGGCGGGGATGGCGGGGGCGTCGGTTGGTCCAGAAACAAGCCAGCAAGCGCGACGGTGAGGCCGGCTTTTCGAACAACTGGTTAAGAAGTTGCTAGCGCCGGCAGAGTTCAGGTGGGATGCGCCAAGGTGAGCTTCGCTCGTCTCGACGTTCGTCTCGAACCCTGCGGGGCGGGCTGTCGCATATGGCTGGATTGAACCGCACGTTGACGAGGTCGTGGCCTCGCACAAACTCTCAGCGGGTCGTCCCTGTGGATGCAGGGACCCGTCACCCCTGGCCTCAAAAGTGAAAAAAGGCTTCTACTCCAGTGCCGAAACGAGACGCCTCGGCGTATGGGTCCCTGCGTTCGCAGGGACGACTCGTTGAAAAGAAATGCAAAATCGGAAAACTTCGCGCGCGCGGATGGCATGGAAAAAATATGCGATAGCCGTGCCCGCAAGGGCGAGGGGAGCATCGCGCGCCATCTCCCTTCTCAACCATAAGCTTCAAATTTAGGCAGTGGCGCAAAACAATAAACATTTAACGCGTTCGGCCTAGCCTCTGCGGTCATATCGGGGGGCCAAAGGGTGAGCAGACCTTCGCCAGTACAGCGTTTCATGCGGTCGCGGTCCGGCCGCGGCTTTCTGCTGCATCTGGGCGTCTGCGCGATGCTGTCGGCTGCGGTCGGCTACGGCTTCCATTATTTCAGCCTGAACTGGTTCATGGAGCACAAGAGCGACGAGAAGGTGATCGCGCTGCGGCTAGTGGATGCCTTCGTCACCAATTATTCGGCGCTACGGTCGCAATTCGGGCCGGACGCGCCGGTGCCGGCCTCATTCCGCGCCCATGCCATCGAAGCCTTCAACAAGCGCGGCGGCGACAATTCCGATTTCCGCCTGCGCTGGGTCGGTCGCCCCGGACGCCAGATCCTGACGGCGCCGAGCGATGCGCGGATGGCCGATTCCATCGAGGCCTTCGCGACGACGCGCGATCCAAGGCCGGTGTCCGAATTGCTCGACATCAACGGCGAACAGATGTTCCGCACCGTCTATCCCAGCGTGGCGCAGGAACAGAGCTGCGTCTCCTGCCACAACGCGCTGCAGCCGGATAAGCCGCAATGGCACCTCAACGATGTGATCGGCGCGTTCGTGATCGATGTGCCGGTGTCGCCTTTCCTGCGCAAGGTGATATGGCAGAGCGCCGGCATCGGGGTCGGCCTGTTCCTGGCGTTGGCGCTGGCCGGCCTGATCATTTCGCTGATCCATTTCCGGCAGCTGGAAGCGCTCGACGCGGCGGCCGCCGAACTCGGCCGCACCCAGAAATTTCTCGACACCATCATCGAGAACATGCCGGCCTCGATCGCCGTCAAGGACGCGCGGGATCAGCGCTACGTCCTGATCAACCGCACCGCCGAAGCCATCTTCGGCATGACGCGCGGCGACCTGATCGGCAAACCTGCCGACGATCCGGCCATCCACCACGTCGCCGACGCGCTGTTTCCGTTGGGCGGCGAGGCCTCGCACAGCGGCGACCTGCAGGTCATCGACGAGCACGTGGTCGATACCCATCACAATGGCCGGCGCATCCTCGCCACCAAGAATCTCTCGATTCCCGACGAGGGCGGCGAGCCGCGCTATCTGCTCAGCCTTTCGGAGGATATCACCGAGCGCAAGCAGGCCGAGGCCCGCATCGAGCATCTGGCGCATTACGACACCTTGACGGATCTGCCCAACCGCACCGCCTTCACCGAGCATCTCGCCCGCACCATCGACAGCGCGAGGCGCGGCGGCGAATGCTTCGCGGTGCTCAGCCTCGACCTCGACCGCTTCAAGGAGGTCAACGATGTGTTCGGCCATGCGGTCGGCGATGATCTGTTGCGTGAATTGTCGCGGATGCTGCGGCAGCTCGCCGGCGACGCCTTCCTGGCGCGCCTGGGCGGCGACGAATTCATCCTGATCACGCCGAACGGCGATCAGCCGGCGCTCGCCGAGGCCGTTGCCGCAAGCCTGCACGACGCCGTCGCCGCCGACCTCGACATCAACGGCCAGCATTTGCGGGTCGGCGTCAGCATCGGCGTCGCGATCTTTCCCGACGATGGCGCCGACGCCACCACGCTGCTCAACAACGCCGATGCTGCGCTCTACCGCGCCAAGACCGCTGGCCGCGGCAAGACCCGGTTCTTCGAGGTCGAAATGGACAACCGGCTGCGCGAGCGGCGCGCGATCCAGCATGAGCTCAGTTCCGCCATCGCCCGCAACGAACTGCATCTCTGCTACCAGCCGCAGGCGCGGATCGGCGGCGAGGTGTTCGGGTTTGAGGCGTTGCTGCGCTGGAACAATCCGCAGCGCGGCATGGTTTCGCCCGCCACCTTCATCCCGATCGCGGAGGAAAGCGGCCTCATCATGCAGATCGGTGAATGGGTGCTGCGCGAGGCCTGCCGCGAGGCGGCCTCGTGGCCGCATCCGCTGCAGATTGCGGTCAATCTCTCGCCGATCCAGTTCCGCCATGGCGATCTCGCCGCCCTGGTGCATACCGTGCTGCTCGAGACCGGGCTGGCGCCGGTGCGGCTCGAGCTCGAAATCACCGAAGGCGTGCTGGTGGAGGATTTCGCCCGCGGCCTGTCGATCCTGCGCCGCCTCAAGGCACTCGGCGTGCGCATCGCGATGGACGATTTCGGCACCGGATATTCCTCGCTGTCCTATCTGCAGGCGTTCCCGTTCGACAAGATCAAGATCGACCAGTCGTTCATCTCCAACCTGAAGAGCAACCCGCAATCGGCGGCGATCGTCTGCGCCGTGGTCGGGCTGGCGCGCGGCCTCAATCTGCCGGTGCTGGCCGAGGGGGTGGAAACCACCGCACAGCTCGAATTCCTGGCCGCCGAATCCTGCGACGAGGCGCAAGGCTATCTGATCGGACGGCCGCAGCCGATCGCGCAATATGCCAGGCTGACCGGCCGTCCGGATCCGGTCGACGCCGCATCGCGCAGCGCCTGAGCTTCCGAAGCGACAGGCGAGGGGACCGGCCGCGAGTCCGTGCCTTGCGGCCGCTCCCGCCCCAGCCCCAGGGGCCTCTTGCGACCGTGATGTTACAGATGCAACAAAACCCTCCAGGATTTAAGCTGCTGCCGAATTATTCGGCGTTGCATGTTCGCTGCCCCAACCAGAATCCGGTCCTGCACATCGCGCTCACGGCGATCTTATCCGGCGATGCTTTCTTGTCTGCGAAATCAAAGATAGGATGATCCCTGAGGGGCGGCTGCGCCGCGGCGGCGCGCTTCGTCTTGAGGCCGCCATCGCGGGGCAGCCTCCGGCCGGGTTGGTCTGGTGCAATGGATGGCAAGCGGCCCGAACCGACGTGACGCTGGACCCGCCTGCTTGACGCAGATCGCAGTCTTGAAAAGCCGCGGTGGCCTGGTGCGCGCGATCGGGCTGGTAGGCCTGGCCGCGGTGCTTGCCGCAACGGCCTTTGCGGCTCGCGCCGATGACGGACCGCTCTCCGCTCCCGAGAACCCGGACAAGAGCGGCTACACTTTGCTCGATCCGACACCGGACGACGAGATGCGAAAATTTGCACCCGACCGGCCGACCAAGGGATTTTCCGTCCGCACCATCGACGCCGGCCATGTCGAGCTGGAGACCGATTTTGTCAGCTATACCTATGCGAAATATCTCGGCATCACCACGCGCAGCTTCGAGGCGTTCGATCCCAACCTGAAGCTCGGCGTCACCAACTGGGCCGATCTCGAACTGCAGTTCAACGGGTTGCAGTCGCAGCGCTCGTTCGACACCGAGACCGGTGCCACCGTGGCCAATGGCACAGGCTTTGGCGACGTCCTGCTGCGGGCGAAGATCAACCTGTTCGGCAACGACAGCGGCCCGGCCGGCTTGGCGATCATTCCCTATGTCAAGCTGCCGTCGTCCACGCCGGTCATCAGCAACGGCGCGGTCGAGGGCGGCCTGATCGCGCCGCTGGCCTTGCGCGTCCAGGACTACATCATCACCCTGATGACCGAAGTGGACGCGCTGAAGAACGCCGACGACGGCCGCAGATATCCGAACTTCGTCAACCTGATCGGCGTCAGCCATCCCGTTCCGGGCATCGAAGGCGCCAATGCGATGGTCGAGTTGTTCTCTTCCGCCGGCACCGACCCGGCGACGCCGCCAATCTATACTTTCGACCTCGGCGCCAACTACCGGCTCGATCAGCACACCATCCTCGATCTCGGCCTCAACCTCGGCCTCAACCGGGCGGCGCCGAAACTTCAGGTTTACAGCGGAATATCCGTCCGGTTCTGACCGCGAGGTGGCCACGGCTCTGCTCCGCTGCCCGCAAGGGCGGCGGAGTTGGCATGCCCCGGGATGCCCGCAACGATCAGCGCCATTCAACGCCGGTGGCGGTCTTGATGTAGGTGAGGAAGTTTTGGCCGAAGATGGCGGTCTTTTCGGCCGCGGACATGAAATGGCACTCGTCCTTGATGAAATCCACCGACTGCTTGTAGGAACACGCGCGCTTGACCGGCGGGAAGTTGGAGCCCCAAACCATTTTTCCGGCGCCGATATGTTCGTAGAGTTGCTTGAAACGCTGTTGGGAGTGCAGGAACGGATAAGTCTCCTTTCCCACCGCCGCTTCGGGGAAATACGACACCTTCATCCATATGTTGGGGAGTTCGCCGAGGCAAAGGACGTCCTGCCATTTGAAGAACCGATCCGGATATTCCTTCATGATCCTGATGGTCATGTGGTCGATCAGAAACTGAATGCCGGGATAGGCTGTCGCGACTTTGGTAATCTCTTCGGTCTGGAACGGAGCAAATATCTCCACCGGCACCTTCTGGTGCTGCGCCGCCTTGAGAAAATCATGGACCATGTCATCGCGGAACCAGCGGTCATAGGGCGGCTGGTGCAGGGTGAGGCGGATCCCGATCATGCGATCCTGGGCCATGAGCTCCCTGAGGCGTCCGGCCACATCGGGCGCCAACGGGTCGAATCGGGCAAAGACGCCGACCACCTTGTCGGGATATTTGCTGGCGGCTTCGATCGAATAACGATTGTCGTAGCCCATCAGCGAAGCGGTGACCTGAACGATTCGATCCACCCCGGCGGCGGCGGCCTCCGCGAACAGATCCTCGGCCAGCAATTCCTCGCCCCAGATGATTCCGTCCGCCGCGTGGGGGCGATCGGGCGTGCTTCGCTGCCAATAGTGCACATGCGTGTCGATGATCATATCCGCTCCTTTGGACTTTTCAGGGCCGGGATGCCGGGCTTTGCTTCTGGATGAACAACAACGAAACGAACGAAATGGTGGACATCACGACCATGATCACGGACACCGGCCATCCCTTGCCCCCGGCTTGAATCACAAAGCTCGTTGCCAGGAAGGGCAGCGGCCCTCCGAACATGGCATAGGTCACCTCGCGCGCCAGCGTGATGCCGCTATAGCGAAACCGGGTATCGAAGGTTTCGGTGTAGAACGCCGATTGCGTTCCAAAGAACGGAAACAGCGTGAACGCCCCCAGCACCATACCGACAGCCATCAGGACAGGGTTCCTGGTGTCGAGCAACCAGAACATCGGGAAGGCATACAGAGCCGACGCAATCGTCGCCCCGATCAAAACCGGTTTGCGGCCGACGAGATCGGACAGCACGCCGCCTGCGATGCACGCAACCCCACAGGCCACGAAGGTGATCATCTGGATCACCAGCGTCGTGATCGCCGGGGTACCGAGGTTGGTGTTCATGTAGGAGGTGGCAAACACCACATGCACGTAACCCATCACCTGAATGACGTTGACGCCCATCGCAAGCAGGACGAGCTTCGGATAGCCGCGTACGATTTCCACGATCGGCATGCGGAGCTTGGCGGCCTGAGAACGAATGGCGAGAAATTCGGGTGTTTCACCGACCCGTTGACGGATGAAATATCCGGTTAGCACCGCCACGATGCTGAGCAGGAACGGGACCCGCCACCCCCAACGGAGAAATTGCTCGGTCGGCAAGGCGGAAAACACCCGAAAGATCAGCGCCGAGAGCAACAGCGAAATCATCACCGACGCCGGCGCGAAGGAGCCGAACAGGCCGCGCCGGCCCGCCGGCGCATATTCGGAGGCGAACAGGATCGCGCCGGCAAACTCCCCGCCGGCGCCGAAGCCCTGCACCATCCTGAGGCCGACGAGGAGAACGGGCGCCCAAACGCCGACGGCAGAATAGGTCGGCAGCAGTCCGATCGCGGTGGTCGAAATTCCCATCGTCAACAACGTCGCGACCAGCACCGGCTTTCGGCCGTAGCGGTCGCCGAAATAGCTGAAAAAGACGCCGCCGATGGGCCGGATCAGGAATCCGACCGCAAAGGCGCCGTAGGACGCCAGCAGCCCCGCCATCGCATCGACGTTCGGAAAGAAGATTCGGCCGAACACAAGGGCCGAGGCAGCCCCGTAAACGGAGAAATCGTACCATTCGACGACGGTGCCGAACATGCTCGCAAGCACCGCCCGCGTCGGCGGCGTCGCTGCGTCCGCGGGCAAGGCGGCAGCGCCCGCTGCCGGCTCGGTCGGCATGCTTCTCTCCCGTCGTTTTGCAGGCCGGTGCTGATCGCCTTGGTGGCGTCAGGCGGCGGTCGCGTTCCAGCGCCGTACCCTGGCCTGCATGCTGATCTCCTGGTTGCCGTCGGATTGCAGCCGCTTCAGCACATCCAGGTTGATGTCGGTGCCAAGTCCGGGCCCCTTCGGCACGTAAAGCCTGCCGTCCTTCACTCTCACCGGGTTGGTCATCAATTCATCGCGCAGCGGATTGGGCGAGGTCGGATCCCACTCGACATAACCCCTGATGTGGCCGGGCACGGCTGCCGCAAAGTGCAGGTTGGCAACCTGGCCCAATCCATTCAGCGTATGCGGCGCGATGATGCAATCATGGGCGCTGGCGATATGCGCCATCTTCAGCGACTCGGAGAACCCGCCCGACTTCACCACGTCGGGGGTGAGGTAGTCGACCCCGCCGCGTTCCAGCAGATTGCGGTAATCGAACCGGCTGTAGACGTTTCCGCCCGAGGCAATCGGCGTGTGGCCCATGGCGCGGAGCTTGCCGACGTCGTCGTGATGGTTCGGGATCGAGAAGTCGAACGGATCCTCAAGCCAATAGGTATCGAATTCCTGCAGCCGCTTCGACAGATCGACCGCCTCGGGCCAGCTGTATCGCGCGTTGACGTCGATCATCAGGTCGATGTCGTCGGCGAGCGCCTTGCGCACGGCGCGCATGGCGGCGACATCCTGCTTGACGCCGGCGCCGCCGCGTATCTTGAGCGCCTTGTAGCCTTCCGAAACATAGCCTTGCGCTTCCTCGACCAGCTTGTTCTGCGCCTTGAAGCCGAGACTCATGCAGCCGATATAGGCCATCACGTGCTCGACGCCGCCGCCGCCGAGCAGCGTCGCCACCGGCAGCTTGGCGACCTTGCCGAGGATGTCCCACAGCGCGATGTCGATGCCGGCCAGGCCCTGCACGCCGGCGGACCCGATATACACCGTGCCGTAGAACAGCCTTTCCCAGATCTCGCCGATATCGAGCGGCGACAGGCCGATCACAGCGGGCGCCACCTTGCTGTCGACCACCGCCTTCATCGCGACGCCGGCATGGGCGTGGTAGGACGAGCCGATCCCGGTTATTCCCTCATCGGTGTGCACGAACACCAGCAACTCGTCGCGCTGCTTTGCCGAGCCGATCCCGGTTTCCCAGGAATGGGCGAGCGGGGCAGACACCAGATGGCTCTCGACTTTCGTGATCTTCATGATGTGGTCTCCGGTTTAGGTGAGGAAGTCGGTGGATGATTGTTTGCGGATCGTGATGGCTCGACGATCCGGCTTTGCGCGGCACGCGCGAGAGTCCTGCGGGCGATCGGCTTGAGGGCGCACAGGGCGAGCGCGGCCGCGAGCACGTCGCATCCGGCCGCGATGTAGTAGGGCGCCACAAATGAGCCGGCGAACGCGGCCGCCACGGCCGCGGCGCCCCATCCGGAAAACACCGCCGCCGCGCCCTTTCCGGTATAGACCATGCCGAAATTGGCCGAAGCGTTCTTGCTGCCGAACAGGTCGCCGGTGGTCGCCGACAACAGCGTGTTGAGCTGGCCGTAGCCGAAAAATACCAGCGGGAAGACGATCACGAACAGGATCGGGTTTCCGGAAATCTGCGTGACCGCGAAAATGCAGGCGGCCTCCACCAGGAACACGATCGCCATGGTGTTCTCGCGCCCGGCCTGATCCGAGGCCGCGCCGCAGATGATGCGCGATACCGTGCTCGAAATTCCGTTCGCTGTGGCGGCGAAGGCCACGATCGAGATTCCGAATATCGTGGTGTGATCGACATGCAGCGAGCGGGCGATCTCCGACAGGTTTCCGAGCGTCATCAGCCCGCCGAGGCTGATCAGGAAGTGGATCAGATAGAGCAGGTGGAATTCCGGCATCCGCAGCGTCTGCTTCCAGCTGTAGTCGGAGGAGGTCTGCGCGACGCGATGCAGGGCTGCCGCATCCCAGCCCATCGGGCGCCATCCAGGCTCGGGCGCACGCAGGTAGAGCGCCAGCAGGAAGATGACGCCGCCCTGCGCCAGCCCCCAGGCCGCCATCGCATGGCCCCATCCCATCGATTGGATGCTGAGTGAAATCGGAATCGGCGTCAGCGCCGAGCCGCCGCCAAATCCGGCCGCGGTGATGCCTGCCGCGAGGCCGCGGCGGTCCGGAAACCAGCGGATGGCATTGCCGACGACGGCGACGTAGATGATGCCGCAGCCTAGGCCGGCGATCAGGCCGTACCAGACATAAAGCTGGAATACGCTGGTTGCGGTCAGCCCGCCGCCGATCCAGCCTGCCCCGACGAAGACCGAGCCGACCAGCATCAGCTGCCGTATGCCGAAGCGGTCGATCAGCGCGCCGGCCAGCGGCACCGGCCAGGTTTCGAACAGCACGAAGATCGAGAAAATCAGCGCAATGTCGGCATAGGGAACGCCGCTGAACTGCTGCTTCATCCCCGGCGTGAACAGCGTGAAGCAGTATTGGTAGTTCGACAGCAGGATCATGACGACCACGCCGCCTGCGAGCATGCCCCAGCGCCGGCGGTCGGGCGGTTCTTGAAGGTCCGGCGAGGCCTGGATGCAAGGCAGGGTCAGCGCGGGGTGGTTCGGGCTTTCCGTGGACATTCTGCCAACCTGGCTCGTTTTCTTATTAAGACAACGTTGTCTTAAACCAAAATCCTTGTCAAGTGAGGCTTTCGCCCCCGTTGCGGATGGAGCAGGATACCCCCGTGAGCATCATAAAATCCGATTCCAGGACTCCGCCCGCTCCCGCGCGCGGGACTCCCCCCACCTTGGCCGACGTCGCCCGACTGGCCGGGGTGTCGGTGAGCACGGCGGGACGGGTAATGCGTGACGGCGGCTGGCCGGTTGACCCGCTTCTGCGCGACCGGGTACGCGCGACGGCTTCCCAGCTCGGTTATGTGCCGAACCTGTTGGCGCGGACCCTGCGCGGCAGCGGCCCGGCCTTGGTCGGCCTGGTCGCGGGCAACATGCTGGATCCCTATTACGGAGAGATCGCCGAAGCGGTGACCCGCCACGCCGAGAGCGCACATCCGATGATGGCCATGGTGTGCAACATGCAGCGCGACCCGCTGCTGGAGCTGAAATATTGCCGTCAGCTCTGGGAGCATCGGGTGGCGGGCCTGATTCTGGCCGGCGGCGGTTTCGACCAGACCACCCACCGTGACCAGCTCGCGGCCGTTGTCGACCAGATGACCAGGAGCGGCGTTGTGGTGACGCTGCTCAGCCCGCGCGACCTCGATGCGCCGCAGTTCTGCGTCGACAACCGGCTGGTCGGAGAGATGGCGGCGGCCGAGTTGATCAAGCATGGCCATCGCCGGGTCGGCATCGCCATCGGGCGGGTGCAGAACCTGGTGCGCCGGCAGCGGCTGCAGGCGATGCTGGCCGTCTTCGAAGCCGCCGGCGTACGCTGCACGGTGCTCGAACCCGCGTCGGCGGAAGCCCCCGAAGCCGGCGTGTCGGAGGCGCTGGCGGACAACCGCGACATTACCGGCCTGGTGGCCAGCACCCACATGATCTCGATGGGCATCATCAACGAAGTGCGGCGAACCGGGCTCTCCGTGCCGGACGATATTTCCGTGGTGGCCATCGGCAACGCCAAGCTGCTGGAATGGAGCACGCCGCGCCTGACCCACATCGACCTCAACCTGGAAGCCTGCGGTCACGCCGCGCTCGACTTCATTGCGGCACGGGTCGCAGGGCGCGCCCACGCCCCCGAGCCGGTGATTTTGCCGCGGCTGGTACTTGGCAATTCGGTCACCGCCCCGAGACGATGAACTCGCCGGCATGCCGAGGCGCGACAGGCGGCAACGTCGCCCAGCGATGCCAACAATCCTCGGCCCCTCGAGACCAACTTCGGCACGACGCCATCTACGCTCAACTTGTCAGGTGACGACAACGTTGGTACGGCAGACCCAGCATACCACGCCCACGCCGGCCATGGCCGCTATGGCCACCGCCGCAGTTGATGGCGGCCACTGCGATTGAAGCCATCGCGGGCCGCGCCCGCGATCGCCGGGTTGCAGCCAAACGCAGGGCGTGATCTCGCGATCCATCGTGAGCTTGTTCAGATGAAAGACGGGGGGCGCATATCGCCCCTGCCCGCAAGATCGGCATTTCACGGAGCGTCGATGAGCCCCTCTCCCCGCTTGCGGGAGGTCGGCACAGCCACGGCGCCGTCGTGAAGACTCTACTCCGAACCCGTTTTCTTGGGGGCAAGGTTCATCGCCATTCAAGTCTTCCATTCATCATATGCGAAAGCCCTGCCGCAAGGGGGGAGCATAAGTACGCCGTTTTCGATTCAACGCCATCCCTGCTGCAGCACGCGATGACGATCGATCCACAGATCGCTCAAAAGCCGGCGCGGAAGCAAAATCCGACGAATCCGATGCGGCCGGATCAGGCCTTTGTCTTCTTCGCCGCCGTCTTCTTCGCCGGCTTGTTGACCGGAGCGGCCTCCGCGGCCTGCCGCATCGATCTGGCGTAGCTGTCGGCGGCGTTGTCGGCGGAAATCTGCAGCCGCCTCGCGGCGGCAGCGCCCTGCAGCATGGTATCCTTGGCGATCTGCCGGTATTTGTCCTTGGCTTCCTTGTTCTTGGCCTTGGCGGCGAGACCGATATAGCGATCGCGCCGGCTCTTGGCGGCGGCCATCAGGTCCTTGTTCTGTCGCTTTGCCAAAAGCCGAATCACGACATCCAGATCGGCTTCCGCCATGGTTGATTTTCCCTTGGGTAGGATCGAAACATTTTGTGCGTTCAAGTATGCAATTGCCGGGGCGGCTTGGCAATGCGGGCTCGCGCGATCTGCTGCGGATCATCGGGGACGACGGCACCGGCGAGGGCAGGCGACGTGGCGCCGTGCCCGCGAAGAAGCGTCGGTCCCGTCAGATGCGCTGCAATCGCAACCGTAGTCCTGTCACGTTGAACCGACGCCGGGCTGGGCAAGCACGGCGCGTCGCGCCTGCGCACGTTCCATCATCCAGACCAGCGGACACGACAGCGCAACCGATCCGGCCAGCAACATCAGCCCGATCGAAAAGCCGCCGGTCGCGTCCTTGATCATTCCGAGGGCGAGCGGCCCGAAATATCCGCCGAGATTGCCGACCGCGCCGATGATGGCGATGCCCGCGGCGGCCGCACTGCCCGACAGGTTGGAGACCGGAAGAGCCCAGAACGGCGGAATCGCGGAGAAAACTCCGATCGAAGCCAGCGTGAATCCGACCATGACGAGGATCGGCGAACTGGCCTGTGCGGCGAGCAGCAGTCCCGCAACCGCAAGCAGCGCCGGCAGGATGGCATGCCAGAGACGCTCGCCGGTGCGGTCGGAGTGAACCGACCACGGGATCATCAGCACCGCCGTCGCGATCGAGGGGAGTGCGACAAGCCAGCCCACCTGGCTGACCGAATAGCCGAGCGCGCGGACGACCTGCGGCATCCAGAACCCGATTCCGTAAAGACCCGTCACCACGAGCAGATACCACAGGCAATAGCCGAGTACGCGCAGATTCCCCAGTGCCTGCCCGACGCCGTGAATGCGCGCCTCCGCCCGCAGCTTCTTCTCGGCCGCAAGCTCGCTGGTCAGCCAATCGCGCTCTTCCCGGGCGAGCCAGCCGACCCGTTCCGGACGGTCTGGAAGCACGAACAGAATATAGATACCCACCAGCACGGTCGGCAGGCCCTCCAGGATGAACATCCATTGCCAGCCGCGCAAGCCGGCGGCGCCGTCGAGTCCCAGAACGTAACCGGAGAGAGGGGCGCCGACCAGCGTGGACAATGGGGCTGCGGCAAGGAACAGCGCGATCATGCGCGAGCGGGCGCGCGCTGGAAACCAGTAGGTCAAATACAGAATCACGCCCGGGAACAGGCCGGCTTCGGCGAGACCCAGCAGAAAACGAACGGCATAGAAACTGATCGGCCCGGAGACCAGCGCCATCGCCGCCGAGAGCGCACCCCAGCTGATCATGATGCGGGCGAGCCAGATGCGCGCCCCGAAACGTTCCAGCGCGAGATTGCTCGGCACCTCTCCCAGGAAGTACCCGACGAAGAACAGTCCGGCGCCCCAGCCATAGATCGTGGCGGTGAAAGCGAGGTCCTTGTTCATCGTCAGCGCGGCGAAACTGACGTTGACGCGGTCGAGATAGCTCAGGAAGTACATCAGTATGATGATCGGCAGCAGTTTCCATCCAACCTTGCTGACGGTTTGCCTCTCAATCGTTTTGGTCATGGCGTCGCTCCCGATCGTGATTGTTTGTTGATTGTCCTGCCGGTCTCGGACCGCAAACCGTCGCGGACGCGCGACTACCGCGCGTCCGCTCTCGCGATCAGCGCGTCGAAGCGTACGGGCCCCTCCTCAAGCGGTAGATTCGACCGAATCTTGACTTCGCATCAAATCTACCTAACGTATGTTAGGTGAATTAAGCGACAAAGCGGCGTCGGCGTCAAGCCACGCCAAGCGGTTGGACCGGGAGAACGCCAGATGGACGATGTGAGAACGGGCTCAAGCGGAGCTTTCAGCGACGATCGGCGCTCGCCGTTCTTCACACAGGACCACGAGATGCTGCGCGACCAGGTCCGTCGTTTCGTCGAGCAGGAGATCAAGCCGCATGGCGAGAAGTGGGAACAGCAGGGCTTCGTTCCGCGCGAAGTTTTGCGTCGGATGGGATCGCTCGGCTTTTTCGGGATCCGCTATCCGGAAACCTATGGCGGCTCAGCCATGGATACGCTCGGAAGCGTCGTGCTGGCGGAAGAGCTCGGCCGGTCGACCTTTTCCGGCGTCGCCATCACCGCGCTTGTCCACACCGACATGGCTTCCGTGCATGTGTTCAATTCCGGAAGCGACGCCCAAAAATCGCGATGGATGCGCAAGATCATCGCCGGCGATGCGATCTGTGCCGTCGCCGTCACCGAGCCCGACGCGGGCTCGGATGTGAAGGGCATCCGCACCACGGCGCGCCGGACTGACGCCGGTTATGTTCTCAACGGCACCAAGATGTTCATTACCAACGGGGTTCATGCCGATCTCTATTGCGTCGCGGCCAAGACCGGCGAGCTCGGCGGCGGCAGCAAGGCGGTGACGATGTTCCTGGTCGAGAAGGGAACGCCGGGATTTCGGGTCGGGCGCGTGCTCGACAAGCACGGCTGGCGCTCGTCGGACACTGCCGAACTCGTCTTCGAAAACTGTTTGTTGCCGCACGACGCGGTGCTCGGGGAAGAGGGCGCCGGCTTTTATGCGATCATGAGGAATTTCCAGAACGAGCGGACCGTGATCGGCGCCATGGCGATGGGCGAGGCGCAGGCGGCGCTCGATCTGACGATAGCCTATCTCAAGATGCGCAAGGCCTTCGGTGCACCGTTGTGGGATAAGCAGGCGATCCGCCAGCGCCTCGCCATGCGCGCGGCCGAAGTCGAGGCTGGTCGCCAGCTGGTCTATTCCGCCGCCTGGCGCGACGCGCAAGGCCACGACGTCACCCGCGAGGTCTCGATGGTGAAGGCCTATTGTGGGGAACTGGTCAATGCGGTGATGTATGACTGCGTCCAGTTCCATGGCGGGATGGGCTTCATGCGGGAAAGCACCATCGAGCGCATGGCCCGCGATGCGCGAGTCCAGGCGATCGGAGGCGGCGCCACCGAAGTCATGCTGGAAGAAGTTGCCAAGCGACTTTGAGGATCCGGCCATGAATGGATCGCCGATTTCGCTCGACGACAAGTACAGTTCCAACCAGGGCCGCATCTACCTGACCGGCGTCCAGGCGCTGGTCCGCCTTCCCCTGGTCCAGAGGCGCATCGACCGCGCCGCGGGCTTCAAGACATCGGGCTTCGTGTCCGGCTATCGGGGGTCGCCGCTGGGGACCTATGATCGCGAGTTATGGGCGGCAAAACGTTTCCTCGACCGGGACGACATCGTGTTCCAGCCCGGCCTCAACGAGGACCTGGCCGCGACCAGTGTATGGGGGACTCAGCAGGTTGCACTGTCACCCGGCGCAACGCGCGACGGCGTGTTCGCAATCTGGTACGCCAAGAGCCCCGGAGTCGATCGTTCCGGCGACGTGCTGAAACACGCCAATGCGGCCGGCACTGCCCCGCTTGGTGGTGTGCTTGCGATCGCGGGCGATGATCATGCCTGCAAGTCCGCAAGTCTACCGTCGCAATCGGACTACGCGTTTCTCGATGCGTCGATTCCCGTGCTGCATCCGGCCAATGTCTCCGAGGTGCTTCGTTTCGGCGTGATCGGTTTGGCGATGTCGCGCGCCACGGGTCTCTGGGTCGGCATGAAGGCGCTGGCCGACACCATGGACTCCGCCGCGGTGGTCGATCTACGCGATGCGACACCCGTCATCATCAGACCCGCCGACCTGCCGATCGACGTATCAATTCGCTGGCCCGACGCGCCGCTGGAGCAGGAGCGTCGGCTGTTCGACCTGCGGCTTCCGGCGGCGATCGCCTTTGGCCGGGCCAACGGCCTGAACCGCAGCCTCGCCGATCCCGGTGGCGATCGCCGACGTCTGACGATTCTTGCTGTCGGAAAGTCGCGTCTCGATGTCATTCAGGCGTTGACCATCCTTGGTCTTGAACCTGAACGGTGGAACGACCTCGGCATCGGCGTGTGTTCGATCGGCATGCCGTGGCCCCTCGATCCGCAATTCATTCGAGACCAGTGTGGCAACGCCGCCGAAGTGCTGGTGGTCGAGGAGAAGCGCCCTTTGGTGGAGGATCAGGTGGCGCGCATCCTGCTCACGCTCGACACTGCGCGGCGACCGAGGCTGGCCGGCAAGATTGACGAGCAAGGCAAGCCGCTGTTGTCAGCCCGGGCCGCGTTCACGGTGGATCATCTGGCCGAGGTGATCGCGCACCGTCTGCAAGGTCTCGGGCTGGGCGAAGCGGTGGCGCACCACCTTGCTGCGCTCGGCGAAGTTCGGCGAGGCGCGGAGCCTGCGCTCGCCAGGCGACTGCCGTACTTCTGCTCCGGATGCCCGCATAACCGGTCGACGATCGTACCCGAGGGCAGCCGGGCGCTGGCCGGGATCGGCTGCCACTACATGGCGCAGTGGATGGACCGGGACACCACGACCTTTACCCAGATGGGCGGCGAGGGCGCGAGCTGGATCGGGCAGGCGCCGTTCACCAGCACCAGGCACGTGTTCGTCAACCTCGGCGACGGCACCTACGCGCATTCCGGCTTGCTGGCGATCCGGGCCGCGATCGCGGCCGGCGCGACCATGACCTACAAGATCCTCTACAACGACGCGGTCGCCATGACCGGGGGTCAGGCGGCCGAAGGCGGCTTCAGCGTCGCGCAGATCGCGCGCCAGCTCGCGGCCGAAGGCGTGGCCGACATCCGGATCGTGGCTGAGCAGCCGGAGCGTCATCGCGGCGAGGAGATGCCGGCCGGCGTCTCGATCCAGCCCCGCGACCGGCTCGAAGCGGTTCAGCGCCAGTTGCGTGAGACCAAGGGCGTCTCGGTCCTGATCTATGATCAGGTCTGTGCCGCGGAAAAGCGCCGCCGTCGCAAGCGCGGCCAGATGCCCGATGCCGGCCGGCGGATCGTCATCAACGCAGCCGTCTGCGAAGGCTGCGGCGATTGCGGGCAGAAGTCGAACTGCGTCTCGATCGCTCCGCTGGAAACCGAGTTCGGCCGCAAGCGCCAGATCGATCAGACCACCTGCAACCAGGACGCCACCTGCGTGGAAGGATTTTGCCCGAGCTTTGTCACGATCGAGGGCGGCGTCGCTGCGAAGGCGGCGGACAGCCATGCGGCACCCCCGGCCGTGGCCGCGCCGGCGATGGAGCTTGCGCGCCCGGCCAGTCTTGTGGTGGGCGGGATCGGCGGCACCGGCATCGTCACCATCGGGGCCATCATCGGCATGGCGGCGCATCTCGATGGCCGCGGCGTCTCGGTCATGGACCAGATCGGCCTGGCGCAGAAGGGCGGCGAAGTCACCACCCATATCCGGATCGCGCTGAACCCGGAGATGCTCGGTCCGGTGCGCCTGGCTCCGGGGGAAGCCGACACGCTGATCGGATGCGATCTGGCGGTGGCGTCCAGTCCGGAAGTGCTTTCGCTGTTGTCGGACGGCGCGGTCGCGGTGGTCAACGACCATGTGGTGATGACGGGCGAATTCACCGCCGATCCGGATATCGTGTTTCCCGATGTCCTGATGAGACGCCGGATCGAGAGCCATGCCAAGGCAAGCTTCGCGGACCTGTCCCTGTTCGCGACCAGGTGGCTCGGAGATTCGGTCGGGGCCAACATGATGGCGCTGGGGATGGCCTGGCAGAAGGCGCGTGTTCCCTTGAGCGAAGCCTCGATCCTTCGGGCGATCGAGCTGAACGGGGTAGCGGTCGCGATGAACAAGGCAGCCTTCGCCTGGGGGCGCGCCATTGGCAGCGACGCTGCCGTCGAGTTGCCCTCCCTGGACCCGGATGCCGCGCCGATGGCAACCAATTTTGAGGACATCGTCGAGGTTCGTGCCGAGGAGCTTGTCCGCTATCAGAACGACGAACTGGCCCGGCGCTTCAGGGCGCTGGTCTCGCGGGCCGCGGCGGCGGAGAGCCGGGTCTGTCCGGGATCGAGCCTTCTCGCGGAAGCCGTCGCCCGGGCTTTCCACAAGCTGCTGGCCTACAAGGATGAGTACGAGGTGGCGCGCCTTCATGTGGCAAACGGATTTCTCGGTCGCCTCGCCCGACAATACCAGGGTGCCTCCATTGCCTTCCATCTGGCGCCGCCGTTGTTGGCCAGACGTGACCCGATTACTGGCCATCCGCGCAAGATCCGCATCGGCCGCTGGGGCGTTGCGCTTTTCAGGCTGCTGGCGCGATTGAAATTCCTGCGCGCGACATGGGCCGATCCCTTCGGCTACACGGCCGAACGACGATCGGAGCGGCGAATGATCGACCAATATGAGGACCTGATGGGTTCGCGGATTTTCCCGGAACTTGCCGGCGGCAACCACGCTTTGGCGGTCGAAATCGCCAGCCTGCCGCTCTCGATAAGGGGGTTCGGGCACGTCAAGGCCGCTGCCGAAAAGCAGGCTTCCGCGCGCCTTGCCGTCCTGCTGGACAGATGGCCTGACGATACGCGTGCGCAAATTGCCGCAGAATAGCACGGCGGCCGCCGATGGAAGTTGAACCGGAATGACGGGTATCGCGGCGCGCGACGGCTTGGACGGCAACCCGCGAACAGGCGAAGGGAGCTCGCGGCGTTCCGACATATCGCGACAACAGATTCTGGACGTCGCTGCAAAACTGTTCCGCGCCAGAGGTTATACCGAGACTTCGCTGCGTGACATTGCCAGGCTCGTCGGCATCAAGGCGGGCAGCATCTATTACCATTTTGCCTCGAAGGAGGAGCTTGCCGCCGAAGTGCTCCGTATCGGCGTGAAGAAGGTTCATTCCGCCGTGACGGCAGCCGTCGACGCGCTTGGCCCGGCCGCGGCCGCGCGATTCCGGCTCGAGGCCGCCATGGCCGCGCACCTGGAAACCTTGCTCGACGCCAGCGACTATACTTCGGCCCATATTCGCTGCTTTGCCAATGTGCCGAAAACGCTCCGGGTCCAGCTCGCCGATGTGCGGCGGGACTACGAAAAGGTGTGGCGTGTCCTTCTGGACGAGATGGCTGAAAGCCGATCGCTCCGACCCGGCATCGACCCCGGTGCCGCCCGGCTCGTCATTCTGGGCGCGCTCAATTGGTCCCTGGAATGGTACGATCCCGCGCAGGGACTGCCGTCCGAATTCATCAGGACGTTGCTTGCAGCGTTCGCGCCGCCATCCGGGTAACGCGGCTCGACCTGGTTGCCGAGGGGCGCTCGATTGGTGAGGAGATGCGGCGTCATCGTGTCCCGGACGCGGTGCAGCGCCGCTTCGCGGTGCACCGCAGAGCCGGGACCCATCACGCTTCCATGGGCCCCGGGTCTGCAGCGCACCACGCCGCCAACGCGGCGTGCTGCGCAGCGTCCGGGGAACGCGGCTGGACGTAGCTGCAGAGCGTCCCCACGTGGCTACGGCTAACTAAAACGTATGGTGTCCGGCGGCCTGGCCGCCGTCGACATGGAGGATTTCGCCGGTAACGAATGGCGCGCCGTCGAGGTAGATCACCGCGTCGACCACGTCGGAAATTTCTCCCATCCGCCGCATCGGATGCAGCGACGCCAGCGCCGGATGGGCCTCGGCCGGATGCATCGGAGTTTTTATGATGCCCGGCGAAACCGCGTTGACGCGTACGTTTCTCGCCGCGTATTCGATCGCCAGCGACCGCGTCGCCGCGGCGAGCGCGCCCTTGGTCAGCGACGCCAGCACCGACGGCACGCTGGTCATCGGCTGGTCCACCAGGCTGGTGGTGATGGTCGCGATATGCCCGCCGCCCTGGCCGGCCATGGTTTCGATCACGGCCTGGGTCATGTGAAAGAAGCCGGTGACGTTGGTGGCGAGGTAGGTCGCGTAGTCGTCCCTGGTATAGGCGGTGAACGGCTTTGCGATGAAGATGCCGGCGTTGTTGACCAGGGTGTCGATGCGGCCGAACCGGCTCAGCGCGGCCTGCACCACCTGTTGCGCCGTCTCTGGCTCGGCGACATCTCCCGCCACCGCCACCACGCCGGAATCGGCGCCCGCCTTGATGGACCGCGAATTCGCGACCACCAGGTAGTCGCGGCTTCGCAGCGCCTGCACCAGGGCCGCGCCAATCCCCTGCGACGCTCCGGTGACGATGGCTACTTTTTGCGCCTTGGCCATGATCTCACCCTCATGCTGGTTGGTTGAAAGAAATCCGGGATCGACCGCGGCCGGTCCTGGCCGGATCGCCGGGTCCATCTTCCCCGAGCCGATCTGCGTCAGGCGGCGCCGCTCGCCAGCAGCGGGTCGTATTCCCCGCGCTTCAGCATGGTGTGAAGCTGGCGGCGGCGGATGCCGATGTTGCCGCCGTCGAAGATCGGCAACGCCAGCGCGTCCTGCAGCAGGTTTCCGAGCGGCAGCTCGTTGTCATAGCTGTCGATGCCGACCACCCGCATCAGGTCGGTAATCACGGTGACCGCCGTTTCCGAGCCATGGATCTTGGCCTGGATGGCGAGTTCGTCGGCGGCCGGATGCTGGGTGTCGACGGCGTGGCACGCCCGCCAGCTCAGATATCTGGCGGCTTCGATTTTCGTCTTGGCGTCCGCCAGCGCGTATCCGACCGCCTGGTGCTCGATGATCGCTTCGATGCCGCCGCGCCGTTCGGTGCGCGCGAAATGCAGCGCGAAGTCGAACGCCGCCCGCATCAGCGCGACGCCGAAAATGCCGACCAGCGCCGCGGTCCCGGTGAAGGCGGCCGACGACAGCGCCAGCCCGCCGCCGGCTTCGCCGATCAGGTTGCGGCGCGGCGCCGCGACGTTCACCAGGCCGAATTGCGGCGTCAGGTGGCCGCGATGGCCGATCGAATCGATGGCGCGCTCGAACACGATTCCGGGCGTCGGCGCCTCGACCGCGATGATGGAAACTCCGCTGGTGGGCGGCGCCTCGGGATCGGTGCGGCAGACCACGCAGAGCACGTCGGCCCCCTTGCGGTCCCAGCCGGTCGCCGAGGAAACCCATTTCTTGCGGCCGTTGATCACCCAGTGGTCGTCGCGGAGCTTTGCGGTTGTCCGCACGCCCTCGCCCGGCGGCGGCGAGGCGGCATTGGCGCTGCCGCCGGGTTCGCTGGAACAGAAGCCGGCCAGCGGCGCGCCGCTGGCTTTCAAGAACGGCGCCAGCAGCCGGCCGCATTGCTCCGGCGTTCCGCCGATCAGGATCGGCAGCAGGCCGAGCACGGTGCCGAGCAGGGTCAGCGTAATGCTGGCGTTCACGCTGTAAAATTCCTCGGCCATGATCGCCATGTCGAGCAGGCCGGCATTCTCGCCGCCGGCCGGCGCCGGAATGCACTTGCGCAAAAAACCCGCCGCCACCATCGCCTCATAGGCCGGCCGGGTGGCGAGGAACCGCTGCTCCGGGGTCGGCAGCTCTTCGTAAGCGCCCCTGGCGCCCGCCAGCACATCGTGCGCAAAACGGCGGGAGATGAGCTGAAGTTCGCGCTGTTCGGCGGTCGGCGTAAAATCGATGGCCATCGCTGCTTCCCCGATTTCTCAAGCGGCAGGTCGCCGCGTTGCAGCCAACGACTAGCTTGCCGAACGTGACAAGTCTTGGACGGGGGTGAACCGATTTCTTGGCCTGCAGCGAACCGCGAGGCTGGAGCTTGATGAGTTTAAGTTGATGCGTGGCGGCGCTCGTCCTCTCCCCTCCCCGCATCCGCCTTCGCCAGAAGGCGGGCTTCGGCGGACAAGAGGGGGAGGGGAGAACAGAAGCGCACGCCGCATCAACCTAAACGCATCACGCGCGTAAGACTGGTGGAACGATTTCATCGGACCCCATCCTGGGAGGTGTGAAGCAATCTCCGACCTCATCCTGAGGAGCGCGCTCTTCGCGCGCGTCTCGAAGGATCGCAGCCTGGCATGACCGTCGCCCGCGGCCATCCTTCGAGACGCATCGCTTCCGCGATGCTCTTCAGGATGAGGTTCGCAGAAGATTCCAATACGATTTCGAACTTCGGAAACGATGCCCTACCGCGTACCGTCCGCAGTTCCTGCCGCCATCGCGCGGCGGAATTCGCGCGGGGTGGTGCCGTTGCTGCGCTTGAACAGCCGGTTGAAATGCGAAATATCCCGAAAACCGGCGTTGAAGGCGATTTCCGCGACGGTCTTGTGTCGCTGCTGCGGATCGAGCAAATTGCGGGTGCAGGCGACGATCCGCGCGCCGTTGATGTGTTCTCCGACCGAGCGGCCGGTGGCGGCGAACAGCTTGTGCACATAGCGCGGCGAGCAGTGGAATTTTGCTGCCAGCAACGCGGCGCCGAGCTCGGGATTTGCGGTGTGGCGATCGATATGTTCCAGCATCATCGACAGCAGCACCGGCATACCCAGCCGTTCCGGCGCGCTGTCCTGCAAAACCTCGGCGGCATGCGTGATCAGGTCGACGACGTGTTCGCCGCCGAAGGCGGAAATTCCCGATTCCGGCCCTGCGCCGAGGCAGAGATCGGCATGGCCTGCGAGAGTCCGCGCCAGCGCGCGGCCGGTCTCGCTCGCCGACAGCCTGAACTGCGGCCGTTCCGCAAAATGGCGCGGCAGCAGCGGGCGGGGCACCGCAAAGCAGAACAGGCTGAAATTCCGGCAGTTGGCGATCTCGAACGGCTCGGTGGTGTCGACGACGGCGAGATCGCCGGGGCCGCAGATCTGCTGGTGGCCGCGCTGGGTGTAACGGCCGACACCTTCGATCTGCAGGTTGACGAAGCACAGATCGCTCGAGCTTCGCGCGATGTGCGGACGCAGGCGCATCACCGTGTGTCTGGTGGCCTCGACCCGGGAGACCTGGATCGCGGCGAGATCGGTCCGCAGGATCGCTCCGCGGAACGGCTGCTCGCCGATCTTGCGGGGCTCCAGCTGAACGAACGCGGCGGCCAGGTCGTCAGCCCAGCTGCCGAACGGCCGGTCCGCTGCCATCGCCTTTGTCGACCATTCCATCGCATCACCTGAAAGTTTCGGCTGCAATTTCCAAGGATCGCCCTGCCAGCAAGCTTATATCGGAGCGCGTTGCGGTCAAATCCATGCAATGGTATCCTTTTGGGCACCATGAACAGAAATTGTGCGTAGTTTACAGACGCGATCATGGCTGCTCGAAGGCATCTGACGACAGCGGCGCCGTCAATTGATGGCGCCGCAGGCGCAGCCGTTGAAAAGTCAAAAGGCCCACCACGCCATCGGCTTGTCGGAGCGAAAGGCTCACCGTCCAAGCAGCATGGTGGCGCGCGCCGCGATGATTTTGGCGAACAGCTTGATGGGAAAACCCCGATGGCACGGCACATCGCGAGGCAGGGGGGAATCCGCTTGCCGGTGTTGGATCTGCGTCCTCATTTCCAGCCGCGGCAGGTCGCCTTCGAAGCGGGCCCGGTAGGCCGAAACCCAGAATCCGGGCGCGTATTTCAGGAACATGGCCGAGTTACAGCACGACGCCACCACCCTTCGGGTAGGCGCGCCTTCGCTGAGCTTATAGTCCACCAGCAGGTCCTCGCCGGCAGAACAGCTGAAGCGGTCGTCGCGGTAGGTCAGCAACGGCGTGCCGCCGTCGGCTTCACGGAAGCCGGCGGCATTCGGAAGCGCCTCGATGCGACGCGCGCCTTCCTGGCAGTCGTCGCAATAGCAGACCAGGCTGACAATGGGCGCGCCAACGGCCCGGCATCGGACACGTCCGCAGGCGCAGGAAGAGGTTCTGGTTGGGGCTACCGCTCGGGTCATTACTTCACACTACGGGCTTCAGCTATCCTTCTCAATTCGTTGGCGGGCCATCTGCCGGAGCAGTGGCATTATCGTACCCTAGGTTGTTCTTGCCGGTGCCGGCAATCCGGGGCAGAGTTGCTGGCGGCTGATGACGGCTGTGACCACCAGCCCAGGACGTGGCGAAGCTCGTCCTGATACCGAGGCTTATCGATGCCAGGGTAAGCCGACTGCCATGATCCCTTGCTCCCGATGCTGGCCATATCGTCGGTGTCGGCGGCGGGCAGGCGCGGCAGAGGCACAACGGTTGCCGCAGGCTGTGCGGCAAGGATCGTAACCGCCAAGCCAGCGGAGACGCTGGCCTGGCGGAGTGGTCGCAACCTTTGGAAGGAGAGTCATCATGCTCGATCTCGGCCAGATGAAGCGCAGGATAAATCTCGACGCCTCCGTCGAAAAGCTCCGCAAGCTGCACGATCAGGCGATCGAATATCTCGAGCCGTTGGATACGGAAGACCAGCAGCTGTTGCTGCTGGTCATGGAGCGGCTGGTGCTCGGCACGGTCGGCCACAAGGCCACCGTCAAGTTCGGGAAGAATTCCTGGAACGGCCAGAAGTGCTCGGTCTGCAGGGTGCCTCTCGAGGCGGAGGGTCAGGCGGTGTGGCTGATATCGCGCTGGGAAAACTCATCCGTCTCGCTTTGTCTCTGCGAATTGCATGCGCAGCAGACCTTTGAAGTGGATGTCGACATACTGACCGGAGAATTGAAATCGCAGATCGGCCATCCCTAGAACGTGAGCGGGAAAATGAGCGCGTATCTGGAGTCGCGTGCCGGGATTGCAAAGTCGACATTTTCAATTCTCACGTCGTGGTCGGCCCCGCCGTGCAGCAATCTGCAGGGACCGACGGTCAAGAACGCGATCATCACCGGTGGCGGCGGCCTTATCCTGAAGGCTTTGCTGGCGGACGGCGTGCTTCGCCGTCCTGACGATGACGCGCTGTTGAACGCGCTCGAATATATCGGCACGGTGTTCGACAACAGCGAAGTCCGGGACGCCGGTCACGGCGTGGGAGAACGGGTATTCGCCAACGTGTTCGACATGGTTCTGGCCGCCATGCGTACGGGCGGCATCGACGGCGGCGATTCCCGCCTCTTCAGGGGCCAGTACGACAGTCGCTGGCAACTGGTGCCGAGCTACTACCGTGCCCATCCACGGCCCGCCGAGCATCTCAAATACTCCATCCTGGAAGGCCAGCTGGCTTACCTGCAGAAGCTGCATCCGCATGCCGATCTCGCCGGTCTGTCGCGGCCACAGCAGGAAGCCGTGGTGCAGCACTATTTTTCCGGCACCGAACTGCTCGACTTCACGACCTCGATGTACGTCGCCGCGTTCTTTGCGACACGTCGCGACCAACGCACGCCGACGGCCGAGATGGGAGCCGTCTACCGGATATCGCGCGGCGACATCGCCGAGCTCGGGCTCGGGATGATCGAAAGCCTTGAACTGCCGCCGGAGTTCAGCCGCATCCACCGCCAGCAGGGTGTATTTCTAAGAACCAGGTTCCGCCAGGCGATCAACGACGCCGGCCTCTTCGAGCGGTGGGTGTTCTACCATACCGAGGCCGCGCGCGAATTTGTCTGCGATCAGCCTCCGATATCGCATTCCCAGCTTTTGCCCGAGGACATGGCAACAAGGAATGCCGGCACCGGCTAGCCAAAACCGTCCATTCAAGTTTTCCATTTCGCCATATGCGATAGCTCTGCCCTTGCGGAATCGGGACGAGCGAAGCTCGCTCTTAGGGGGCGAACGCAGCGACCCATCGCCCCTGGCCTCAAAAATGAAAAGAGACCTCTGCTTCAGTGCCGAAAACGAGACTCCGCGCCGCAACGATGAGCGCAATTGCGCTCATCGCCGGGGTCCCTGCGTTCGCAGGCACGATTCGTGGGAGCAGAAGCGCACGCCGCATCAACTTGAAGGCATCACGCTCCGGCGAGATGTTTGAAAGCTGCGTCCAGGCCGAGAGCGTGGTCGCGCCAGCGGGCGGCTCGCGATCGGCAATCTGATCGACGCTGTCCCAACCAGGCTGCAGGCGGCGCGCAAGACCGCGGCCTGGCCGGGCGTGTCGGTCGATGGATTGCAATAGCCGCCTTCGGAAAATGAGAATTCGTTTTTGGAATTCTCTCAATTCCAGATCGGGACTGGTGCTCATCCCGGCATTGTTCATTGCTGTCGGTCGCAGAAACGAGCGTCGGCCAGCGGGATCGCAAGATCGGCAACTCCATCAAGCTCCAGAAATAGGCTTCGGCAATGCGCGGGTCTCACGTGGTGTGCATCGAACACAGGGGTAGAGCAGATGACTCGTCTGAAGGGCGCTTTGTATTTTCTGGTTGCAGGCCTGGGGCTGATGGTTGGCGCGGACAAGGGCCTGGCGACCGAGCCGGGAAATTTCGGAAATTTCCTGGCCGGGAGCACGATGGGGGCCACGATAGCGGCGGCGCCTCCGCCGGGCCTGTACCTGACGAACACGGCGTTCTACTTCCCGATGGCGTCCGGCAACGGCAATTTCGGTTGCGGTGCCGGCTGCGCCGAACGCTACGCAGCCATCGGCGATTCCGTCACGTTGACCTGGGGCACGGGGTGGACGTTGCTCGGAGCCGCTTACGCGCCAAGCATACAACAAACCGGATTTCAGGGGTCCGCGACATCCACGCCCTATCCGGCGGGCGGCGGTCCGGGTTCTTCGCCGATTTACGGCAACATCATGGACCATGAAATCGGCAACACCTATTTCAACCCGGCAAGTTTTTCCTGGGAGCTGCGCAAGGGCTTGTTCGTGGGCGCCGGTCTCGGCTTTGTCGCTCCGACCGGAACGACCTATGCGGGATCGTTGGTTCCCGATTACTGGACGATCCGGCCTCATGCCGCCGTGAGCTATCTGGGCGAAGGCTGGAACCTGACGGCGAGCTTCGTTTACGACATCAACACGGCCTCGCAGGGCAACACCGGCCTGTATGAAATCATTGCACGAAATCCTGCCACCCCGCCTGGCTCGGCGGCGTTGCTCTCCGGCCCGGCGAATCCCGGCAGGGGCTACACCACCGGGAACTATTTGTTCATCGATTGGACCGCGACCAAGACGTTCGACAAATGGGAGATAGGTCCGGTTGGTTTCTTCAAGTTTCAAACCACCGACGATACTCCGGGAGGCATCAATCCGGCGACCGGTTCGGCATGGACCTGTGCGCAATTGACGAGTGCGAAGCTGCCGACTTGCGGGAGGGATACCAGCATCGGCGTCGGCCTCCTGGTGGGTTATAATTTTGGCCCCGTCGACATGAAGTTCATCTACTCGAACGGCTTTTATTCGACGGACGCCATCGATGCGCCGACCGGATCGACGTTCTTCATCAAGACGTCGTTCAGGCTGTGGTCACCTGATGACCCGCCGAAAAACCGGCTCATGGTGAAGAACTGACGCGAAAATCGACTATTCCCGCCGGCCTTGATCCGTGGCCGGCAAGACACGTGGGGCGCGCGCGCGCACCTTGCAAGCGAGTGAATACGACGAGCACCTGCATGGTCCGAAGTCGGGAATTGGTTTGCCGATGCGGACGATCGACCGGAGAGAGGAGCTATCTTGCCAATGCGTACAGATGATCTGACCGATGCGGGGCGGCCTGTCCGCTCAGGCAAACAGCACCGGGCCTGCCCTGAACTGGAGGTGAGCTCATGGCAGTCGCGCTGATTACGGGAGCCAGCCGCGGCATTGGTGCGGCTACGGCGCTGGTTCTGGCCGAACACGGCTACCGCGTGGTCGTCAACCACCGCGCCAGCGCACCGCAGGCCGAGGACGTGGTCGCGACCATCGTCGCGGCCGGTGGAGAAGCCGTGGCGGTCAAGGCCGATGTCACCGAGCCCAGCGATGTCGCCGCCATGGTCGAAGACATCAATCGGAGATGGGGTGGGGTCGACGTTCTCGTGCACAACGCGTTGACGCCGTTTGACGTGACCTCGTTCGCCAACCTGAGCTGGGAGCAACTCGGCGGCAAGCTCGACACCGAGCTGCGCGCCGCCTTCCTCATGACGAAGGCGGTCGTGCCGGGAATGATTTCCCGCGGCCGCGGGCGGCTGATCTATCTGACTGCCCTGCTGTCGCGTCGTCCGCGGGATGGGATGATCACGTTGGGCACCGCCAAGGCGGCGCTGGACCAGTTCGTGCGCTACGTCGCTTTGGAGCTGGCACCGCACGGAATCACCGCCAACCTCGTCGCACCGACCACGGTGGAGGGCGCTCTTTCGACCGGGCTGGTCTCGGCCGAACGGCTGAGCGCGATGGCCGCGTCGATACCGATGCGACGGCTCGCCCGTCCCGCCGAGGTGGCCAACACGGTGCTGTTCCTGGCAAGCGACGATTCGGGTTTTACCACCGGGCACTACCTTGCGGTGAGCGGGGGTCTTGCAATGGACTGAACGCAACGCGCACGCGAATCGTCGCGAGACTGGGAGAGGCGTCGTCTATCCGCCCGATCGACCCGAGAGAGGAGTTGTTTTGCCAATGCGTACGATTGATCTGACCTATGTGGGGAGCGGCATCCACGAAGAACTGATCGCGCATGTCGCCGATCAGGAGGGCTATTTCGAGGATGAGGGTGTCCACGTCGCCCTGCGCGACGGAGCGGTGTGGAAGACCGAACGCGTGCGCGCCGGCGCCACCATCGGTCTCGGCCGGGCGCTGTTGTCGCGGCTGACCGACGGCATCCAGTGGACGGTGCTCACCGCCAACACCCATCGTCCGCTGTTCTGGTTCCTCGGGGGGCGCGAGGTGAAATCCATGGACGAGCTTCGAGGGCGCCGGCTGGCGGTCCACGGCGCCCGCACCGCCCCCGGCTGTTTCGCGCGGATCGTGCTGCGCAAGCACGGGCTCGACCCCGATCGCGACCTGCAATGCGTCGAGCGTATCCCGGGCGACTACCAGATGGACCTGCGGCGGCTTCGCGAGGGCTCGATCGACGCGGCCTATGTGGGCAGCACATTGGCGCCGGAACAGGTCGCCCGCGAGGAGGGTTTTTCGGTGCTGTCCTGGGTGGGCGACCACCTGCGGATCCCCACCGTGGGAATCGCCGTGGACCCTGCGCGCATCCCGCTCGACGATCCGGCGCTGCAGGCGCTGGTGCGGGCCAACAAGCGGGCCCTCCGGACCATCGCCGAACAACCCGATGTGGCCGTCAAATACATCGCCGAGATGTTGGGGCGACTGACCGGCGAGGAAGCGCAGCAACATCACGCGCGCTACGTCCGCCCGTATTTCACTGCCGACGGCTGGGTGGACCTCGAAGCTGCCCGGCAGGGAGTGGCCGCGGTCGCCGCCGAACTCGGCATCCCCGCGGGCACCGTCGACCAGATGTACCTGCCGGCCGTGTGATCGCGCCGCTGCCTCAACCCCGCGGAGGGCTATCGAATTATCTTAGCTGCCTGCGCGCGAATTTCTCCGCTTTTGCATTGTATTTCCACGAGGCGTCCCTTGCGAACGCAAGCGACCCCGGCGATGAGCGCAAATGCGCTCATCGCGACGGCGAAGAATTTCGTTTCGGCCGATAGGTCCCGGCGCTGCTCCGCGTCGGGGACACGCGCGCTCCAAGCCCTGTCCTAGTTAGCGGCTGTTTTCGAACGCCGCTGCGCGCCAATCCGAATTCATCGCGCATCTGTGCTGCGGTCGACGATCAGCCAGCTGCGCGCCTTCGTCCGGGATATTGAGCCAGCCGCTATTTTCGCGGTGGCGGCCTCCGCCCGCTGCCGAATTCGGTGTTGAAGACGGAGCGCAGCCATTGGTTTCCCGGGTCGCGGTCGAAACGCTCATGCCAATACTGGGCGATTTCGAACCCGGGCAGCTTGATCGGCGTCTTTGCAATCTGCATGTCGAGTTCGCGGGCGAGAACGGCCGCGACCGGCCCGGGCATGGTCGCGACCGCCTCGGTGTGCTTGGCCAGGATAGCGGCCGCGGTGAAGCTTGGGACGTGCGCGATGACATTGCGCGGTGAAAGTTGCTCCTCGAGCGAGCGCTCCGCAACCTGATGGGGATGGTTGGTTCCCGCCGCGGTGACGAGGACGTGTTGCTCGTCAATGAAATCGGATTGTGAGGGACGCGGGCCGAGCCGCGGATGGCGCTTCTGGAAGATGCTCATGTGCCGCCCCGAAAACAGCTTTTGCCGGCGGATCCCCGGTATCAGCTGCGGAAACTCGCCGATCGCCAGATCGATTTCGCCGGCCTCCAGCGCGGCATGAAGGTATTGCAGGCTCACTTGGGCGGCTCGCACCCTGACGCCGGGAGCATCGCTCAGCAGCAACTTGATGACGGCCGGAAGCAGCACGATCACGCCTGCATCCAGGGTGAACACCCGAAACGTCCGGCTGGATTTGCCGGGATTGAAATGGATCTGCTCGTTGCGAAGGCGCTGCAGTCCGTCGAGCAGCGCACGAACCGGCTTCTCGAGTTCGAGCGCCCTGGCGGTAGGCTCCATATGCAACGCGATCCGCACAAACAGCGGGTCGTCAAAAAAGTGGCGCAGCCGCGCAAGGGTCTTGCTGAGCGCCGGCTGCCCGGTATGCAGCGCCTGGGCGGCGCGGGTCAGGCTTCGCTCGCGAAAAAGAACATCCAGGACACGAAGCCCGTGCAGGTCGAGTTCTTCGCGGTGCTTCTTGGCAATGGTCTTCATCGTCGCCCGGACAACGGCTTAGCACGGATCGCTCCGGCTTCGCCAGGGTTCCGTTGCCGACAGGCGATTCACGATCTGCGCGGACGTGCGAGTCGGCGCCGATGCGGAAAATAGAACGCGACCGTCGCGACCTGGTCTCTCAATGACTCCTGCGGAACCCGTACCTGCATGCGTCGAGGCGAGCCCGCCGTCATACGGCCGGGATTTTGCTGTGGGTCTTGCCCGATTTTGACGGGACTGCGATGCACATGCGGGCTACCGTCGAGCGATTCGCAGGAGTCAGCGCCATGAGCCGAGCCCGCCCAAAATCCTCGCCGACGGATGAGCATGCGAGACGGATCGCGCAGGCGATCGCCAAGGGTCGACCGCCCCCGTTCAGCGCCGCCCTCGACCGGTACTGCGAAAGCTCTCCGCTTGAAATTTATGCAGCTTTCGGCGGTGTTGCGCGTCATGTGCCGCCGGCGGGCCAGGATGAGGCGCTTGCCATCGGCTATCTGTTTCTGCTGCAGCGGTTGCTCGAGCATCTGCGTTACCGCGTCGATCGAGGCTATGCCGACGGGGCCGCGCTGATCGAGCAATTTCAGGCCGAAGTCGTCGCGCAAGTCGAGGCCGGACAGGTCGACGCCAGCGTCCTTGCCTTCGTGGGAGGTGCCCTGCACCAGTCGAAAATTCCGGTATCGCCCGAGCTTGCCGCGGCGTCGGCAAAGCATCTTGCCGATCTCGAGCCGGACGGCCCGTTGCCGGCCGACGTCCACGCCGCCCTTGCCGGCATCCTCGAAGCCTGCGACGGCGATCCGTTCCTGGCCGTCGGCTCGCTGATGGAGAGCGGACACACCATGCCCGCGGAAGCCCGCGGCGCTCTGGCTGGCGCCCTGGCGCTTTCGGGCAGACCCGATGCGCGTGGCGCCGCGGTTCTGTTCCTGCTCGATCCGGATTCGATCGTGCGCGGCGCGGTGGCCGGAGCGCTTGCGCAGGTTGCTTCCTCGCTGACGCCGACAGAGCTTCGGCGGCTGATCGCGATGCGCAACTGGCGACCGGAGCACGAGCGGGCCGAAGTCGATGCGATCGTCCGCACGGCGCGGGCGGCCGGGATCGATTGCGCGCCATGGCAGGCAGGCAGCATGGAGGCCATTGTCGCCACCGCCATCGATGGCGCCACCGCGCAGGGATTCCTGCTGATATCGCCGGCTGGACGGAAAAAGCGGCTGTCATCGATCCTGATCAAGGGCCGGATTGCGGATGCCTGGAGCGGCGAGCCCGAAACCCGACGCCGGATCGAGACCAGCCTCGAAGCCGCCGGGGTCGGCGCCGTTCAGCTTGCCGTATCCCGCTCCTATCTCGATCGCATCGTGGCCCACGCGCTGGCGCTCGGCATCGAGCAGGGGCAGGCGCCGCCGTTCGGCCTGCTTCAGGTCGCCGAGACGATCGGCGGTGCCGATTGGCAACCCGCGCGCATGGAGTTTGCCGAAACGCTCGCCGGGCTGATGGCCGGGATTCCCGGCGCCATGTGCGAGCCTGCCGCGCTCGCTTCGCTGCTGCGCAGGAGCGACGAGCTTGCCGACCTGGAGGTCGTCGCGCAATCCTGGTTCGAGGACGACCCCGAGGTGGCCCAGGCGGTGGAGCGGGCCGGCGGCGGCGGCCGGGATCGTGCCAGGCTTGCTGCCTATCTTTTGCAGGGCGTCATGAAAAGCCGTCGCGACAGATGGGCCGAGATTTTTCTGCGCACGGCGCTGTGGATGCACGCGGCGGCTGAGGCGCAAGAGCTGTGCTGGCGCGAACTCGCGATCGTGGCCAAGGCGCTGGCCGACGGCCGCGACATGACCGAGATCGGGTTGATGCACGATATCGCCATGCGGACGATCACGGTGCTCGCGGACGCAAGGCGGATGTAGCCGGGCGCGCCGCTGCCCGGCGAGAGGGGGGGGGGCGGCAAATCGCAAGCTGTCGACGAGCTGAAGAGCACAGCTTGCAACAAGATGCGCACCGCTTGCGCGCGCAGGCTTTGACGGGCCGGGCATCGCCACTTCCCTCTTGATGATCATGGTTATCCTGTTATATGTATAACCGTGATCATCGCACACCGGAGCGAATGCCTTGTCCCCGCCCGACAAATCGATTGAACTGTCCGGCTTTGCCACGTTGACAGGAACTCCGAAGCAGGTCGGGGACCAGCTCGACCGGCTGGCGGCGGAACAGGTGATTGCGCTGACGCTCGAGCATGGCAGTGGGCCCGCGGTCCGTGCCCTTGCGGAGACGTTTGTCAGCATCGCGCCGCTGGTCCGGAATATTCTGCAGCGACGTCAGCGCGAAACGATCCAGTCGATCATCGAAGCGCTGGTGCCTCAGATACCGCCGCCCCAGCACATGCTGATCGAAGCGCGGATGACGGCGGAGGCGCGAAAAGCCGTGCTTGAAAGCGGAGACTGGCTGACGGCTGCGCAGGTCGCCGAAATTGTCGGCTTCAGCACCAGCAATCCGAGTGCCCAGCCCAACAAATGGAAGAAGGAGGGTCTGATCTTCGCCGTCCGGCATCGCGGGATCGATTACTTTCCGGGCTACGCGCTGGATCCGGCGACCGGCTACCGTCCGATCAGGGCACTGGCCAAAATTCTGAAACGGCTTGGCGGGAGCAAGGACGATTGGGGCCTCGCCTACTGGTTCGCCTCGGTCAACAGTTTTCTTGGCGGCAAGCGCCCACAAGACCTGCTGGCAAAGCAGCCCGATTCTGTTGTTGCAGCCGCCGAGGACGAGTTGGCGGGCGCGGTCCATGGCTAAAGGCGGATCGGGACGTCGACGGACCGCTGCATCGGTCGATGACATTCCCGCCCCGCCGAAGGACCTGCGCAAGTCCGCGGCGACCATGGTCTGGCCGAAGGGCCAGATCATTCATCGAATCCATCTCGGCCTGTACCAGGGCGCGCAGTTCAATCCGGGCGTGAAAGGCAACGCACGGTTCAGTCCCGTCAAGGACGCCAAGGGCAACAGCATACCGACCCTCTATGGCGGCACGACATTCGATTGTGCCGCGATGGAAACCGTGTTCCATGATGTGCCATTTGTGATCGGCCTGAAAACCCATGACAGGCAGAAGCTGATCGGACAGGTTTATTCGCAAGCAGCGCCGCAACGGGATCTCGTCTTGGCGGACCTGACTTCGACGTCTCTGCGAAACCTTGGAATCCGACGCAACCAGCTGATCGATACCGAGAAGGACCGCTATCCCCAGACGCGCGCCTGGGCGGCAGCCATCCATGCGCAGCGTCCCGACATTGAGGGTCTTGGCTGGGTGTCCAGACAGGACGACCGCGCCCTGGCGCTGGTGCTGTTCGGGGATCGCGTCCCCGCCACGGATCTGATGCCGCGGGGAGCGCCGATCGATGTCCTGACAAACCTCGATGTCTATTCGGCCCTGCTCGGCTTGGCCGATCGGATCGGCGTGAAGATCGTGCACGCAAGCGCATGAGCCACCGCAGGTGACGTCGATATGGCCGTCGAAGAACGGCGGCGGTTGATAAAAGGTAACACAATCAGCGCGTAGGGTGAGTTGGAGGCGACCCGTCCGGGGCATGTCTAGGTGTCCTTGCCGCGCGTTTCCGGAGCCAGCATGACGGCGATGAGGGTCACCGCGCACATGCCCATCACCAGCAGCGCGACCGGAGTTGCGCTGGCATAGGTGGCAATCAAGGCCGTCGCGATCAGGGGAATCACGCCCCCGATGATGGCTCCGAACTCGCGCGCGCCGGCCACGCCGGTGTAACGCACATTGGCCCGGAACAGTTCGGAAAAGAACGCCGGCTGACTGCCTGCCAGAGCGGAGTAGATGCAGCCGCCGAGCAATGTGATGCCAAACCACACCGCCCAGACGTTGCCGCTGTCCATCATCCGGAAATACGGCACCATCACCACGGCTGCGGCAAGCGCGCCGCCGCCATACACGGCACGACGGCCGACACGGTCGGACAGCGCTCCGAAGATCGGGATGAAGATGACCTGGGCCGCCGCGGCCAGAAACACCGCGATCAGGCCGACGTCGCTTGGCTGGCCATGCAGCTTGAGATAGCTGAGCGTGAAGACCACCGGAATGTAGAGAACGGCGTTGTCCGCGAACCGCATGCCGACCACGAGCAGCAGGCTTTTCATCTGCGTCCTGCAGACCTCGATCAGCGGCGAGCGGGCAATTCTGTTCTCGGCCTGAATCTGCTCGAACACCGGCGACTCGCCGATCCGGACGCGAATCCAGAGCCCGACCAGAAGAACGACCGAACTCATCAGGAACGGGATGCGCCAACCCCAGGACATGAACTGGGCCTCGGGAAGTTTCTGCGCCAGCCAGAACACGCCGACCGCCGCAGCCAGGCCGATCGCGACGCCGATCTGCGACCAGCTTCCATAGAAGCCGCGGCGGTCTTTCGGAGAGAACTCGACGGCCAGAATGGCCGCGCCGGCGAATTCGGCGCCGGCGCCGAAGCCCTGGATCAGGCGCAGCACCAGCAGCAGGACAGGTGCGAGGTTGCCGATCTGGCCGTAAGTGGGAAGCATTCCGATCAAGGTCGTGGTGATGCCCATGACCATCAGGGTGGTGACCAGGATGGCCTTGCGGCCGAGCTTGTCGCCGAGGTGACCGAATACGGCGCCGCCGATCGGCCGCACCGCGAAGCCAAGCGCGTAGGTCGCGAACGCCGCGAGCGTGCCGACGGTGGGGCTGGCCTTCGAGAAGAACAGCGGTGCGAAAACCAGCGCGGCCGCGGTGCCGTAGACGAAGAAGTCGTACCACTCGATGATCGTGCCGATCATGCTCGCGGCAACGACGAGCCGGATGCGGCGCGCATTTTCGCCGCTGGCGGCCTGCGCCGCCTGTTGCGCGGCCGGCGAACTTCCGTTGAGCGCTATGTTGGTCATTTTTCCCCCCCGAGGTCCCGCGTTATTCCTGCGGCTTGACCTGTGCAATCCCTGTAGTATATTACAGGGATGTCATTAACACAACAGCCCGCGCAACTGCGCGTCGAACAGGCCGGCGACATCGCCGTGCTGACCATTGACCGGCCGGCGCGGCGCAACGCGCTGGGGCAGCAGGTGATCGAGGAGCTCTCGACGGCGCTGGATCGCGCCGACCGCGACGGCGCGACGCGCGTGATCGTCCTGACCGGCTCGGCCCCGGGCTTCTGCGCCGGCAGCGATCTCAAGGAACTGGCGGGGACGGACCTTGCGGGCATGGGCGCGCATGAGGCCCGCACCGCGGTGCTGGCCCGCTCGATTGCGCTCATGAACAAGCCGGTGGTCGGCGGCATCGCGGGCTTCGCGCTCGGCGGCGGTTGCGTGCTGGCGGCCTGCTGCGACGTCGTGGTGTCGGAGCCGTCGGCGCGCTGGCATCTGCCGGAGGTCGCGATCGGGTGGATCCCGCCCTGGGGAATCCAGGCGCTGGTCGCGCGCGTCGGCCCGGTCACGGCGCGCCGGCTGGTGTGGGGCGCCGAGCCGTTCGACGGCCGCGAGGCGCACCGGCTGGGAATTGCGGATCATCTGGCCGAGCCGGATGAAACGGCGCGCGACGCCGCGCTTCGCGTCGCAACCCGGCTGGCGGCGCTGCCGCCCCAGGCGGTGGCGTCGACCAAGCAGTTCTTCGCGCCGCTGGTGTCCGGCCGCGGCGAGAGCCTGGATGCCTCTGCCAATCGTCTTTTCCTCGCCGACTGCGGCCATCCTGCCGCGCAGGCGACCCTCAACCGCTTTGGAGTGCGCCTGTGAACAAGCGTATCAGCGCGACCGAGGCCGCAAGGCTGGTCAGGTCCGGCGACACCGTCGCCAGCGTCGGCGTGATCGGGTGGGTGACGCCGGATGCGCTGCTGCGCGGCGTCGCCGACCGGTTCCGCCGCGATTCCGAGCCGCGCGACCTGACGTTCTATTTCCCGTGCGGAACCGGCGATTCGATCGACATCCGCGGCATGGATCATGTCGCCATCGAAGGGCTGATGAAACGCATCATTTCCGGCTCCTACGTCAATCCGCTGCACCCGACCCGGCGCACCCGTCCCGAGCTGATGCGGCTGATCCGGGAAAACCGCATCGAGGCCTATAGCTGGCCGATCGGCGCCAGCATGCAATGGCTTCGCGAGGTGGCGCGCAAGGGTCCGGGCCTCATGACCGAGATCGGCCTCGGCACCTATGCCGATCCCCGCCAGCAGGGCGGCAAGTTCACGTCCCTGGCGACGCAGGACCTGATCGAGTTGATCGAGTTTCGCGGCAAGCCGTATCTGTTCTATCCGACCTTCCCGCTGAATGTCGGCTTGATCCGGGCGTCGTCGGCGGATTCTGCCGGCAATCTCTCCTACGAGGACGAGACCCTGATTTCGTCCAACGTCGCGCTGGCGCTCGCGGTCAAGGCCTCCGGCGGCATCGTGATCGCACAGGTCCGCCACGAAGTGCCCCGCTACTCCCGGCCCGCGCATCATGTTCGCATCCCCGCAGCGCTGGTCGACCATTATGTGGTGGAAGCCGAGCAGATGTCGGGCACCGATATCAGGTCGGACAGGGCCTATCTCGGAGGCTCGGCGCCTGATCTCCGCTCTCTGCCGAAGCTGCCGCTGGGGCCGGACAAGATCATTGCCCGGCGCGCTTCGTACGAAGTGCGGCCGGGCCGCACCAGCATTTTCGGCTTCGGCGCCTCTTCCGACGTGCCGCTGGTGATGGCCGAGGCCGGCCTGTTCGACGGCGGCCGCATCGACGACTACCAGTTCACGACGGAACACGGTCCGTTCGGCGGCATCGTCATGAGCGGCTGGCAGTTCTCCGCCAACATCGGACCCGAAGCGCTGCTCGACGGCGTGCAGCAGCTCGACTTCATCGACGGCGGCAACTGCCCGTTTGCGGCCCTCGCCTTTGCCCAGTTCGACCGCGAGGGCAACGTCAATGTCAGCCGGTTCGGTTCGAGCAATCCCGGCGCCGGCGGATTCATCGACATCGCGCAGAACGCCAAGGACCTGGTCTTCACCGGAACGTTCACGACCTCCGGCCTCGCCGTCGGCATTGGCGAGGGCGGGCTGCAGATCGTCAAGGAAGGCGCGGTGCAGAAATTCGTCGATCGCGTCGAGCAGATCACCTATCCGGTGAGAAAAGGCGTCGTCGAGCGCGGCCAGACCGCGCTGATCGTGACCGAGCGCGCCGTTTTCCGGGTCATGGCGGATGGATTGATGCTGACCGAAGTGGCAAAGGGGATCGATGTCCGGCGAGACGTTCTCGACCAGATGGCGTTTGCGCCGGACCGCATCGCCGATCCGCTGCCTTTGATGGACGCCTCGCTGTTCGATGAGTCCACACCGACCGCGTCGTCCGGCACGACGGCACCGGAGATTCTGGGATCGGCCTGAGCAACGACCGGCCTTGATCCCATCCATCAGCGAGCAGGGAGCGTTCATTTGTCCGTCCTTCTGGATTGCCGGTCCGAACTGAAGCTCGACTGCGACGTGCTCGTGGTCGGCGGCGGCGCGGCCGGTGTTGCGGCGGCCGTTGTCGCGGCGCGTCGCGGCGCGCGCGTCGTGCTGGTCGAGCGCTACGGGTTTTGCGGCGGCGGGGCGGTGGCCGGGCTGTCCGGCACGGTCTGCGGCATGTATGCGGCGACCGACGACGCGAGCGCGCCGCCGCGGCAAATGGTGCACGGCTTCCTCGATGAATTCGTCGCCGCACTGGAGCGGCGCGGCGGCCTGGCGGCGCCGGTTCGTTACGGCAAGACCTTCACCCGGGTGCACGATCCGTTGGTCTGGCGGGAGGCGGCCGACGCGCTGCTGGCGGAATCCGGGGTCCAGGTGTTGCTGCACACCACCGTATTCGGCGCGCTGGTCGAGGGCGGCGAAAAGGTCGAGGGGGTCGTCGCCTACACCAAGGAGGGACGCACCACGATCTCGGCCAGGGTCACCATCGACGCCAGCGGCGACGCCGACATCGTCGCCATGGCGGGCTTGCCGTCCTTCATCGGGCAGGACGGGCATGTGCAGAATCCGACCATGATCTTTCGGCTGCTCGGCGTCGATGTGGAGCGCTTTCTCGCCGAATACGGCACCGACACCATCATGGGCGAGGCGGTCTCCGAGCTCATTCGCAGGCAGACGGCAGGCAATGAATACAGGCTTCCCCGCGCCAAGATCTGGCTGTTCCCGACCACCCGTCCCGGCGAACTGCTGTGCAATTGCACGCGGGTGATCGGCGCCGATGGCCGCGAACTGAACCCGCTTTATGCGCGCGACTTCACCGAGGCGGAGGTCGAGGGGCGCAAGCAGGTCCGCGAATATGCCCGGTTTTTCCGCGACAAGCTGGTCGGCTGCGAGCACAGCTTCGTCAACGATACCGGCGTGCAGGTGGGGGTACGTCAGACCCGGCAGGGGCTGGGCACCCATCTGTTGCGCAACGACGACGTGCTTGCGGGGAGGAAATTCAGCGACGGCATCGCCCGCTCGCCATGGCCGATCGAGCTCCATGCCGGCGCCAAGCCGCGGGTCGAATGGCTGCTTGATGACTTTTACGAAATCCCGTACGGATGCTTCGTGCCGCTCCGCGGCGAGGGCCTGCTGACGGCGGGCCGATGCCTGTCGGCCGAACACGAAGCCGTCGCTTCGGCGCGGGTAACCGCCCAATGTTTCAGCTATGGCCACGCCATCGGCTGTGCCGCGGCGATCTGTGCGCTGGAGGGTCTGGCGCCGCGCAGTATCGATGGTGCTGCGATTCGCGCCGAACTGAACCGCGAGGGGGCGCAATTGGAGTGAACGGATTGGAGCCGCGACGTTTGCGACCTAAGGTAAAGGCGGTTGAATCGCCGGCCACGGATTTCGAATCGTTGCTTGCCCCGCCGCCGGCCGGCGTGCCGCCGAGCCTCAGCGACCAGGCCTACAAGGCGCTGGAAGAACTGCTGGTGACCGCGAAGCTGGCGCCAGGCAGCATCTGGTCGGAACCTACCCTGAGCGCGCTGACTGGATTCGGGCGCAGCCCGATACGGGAAGCGCTGCAGCGGCTCACCTTCGACCATCTGGTCGTTCCGTTGCGCCGTCACGGATTCCGGATAACGGAAGTTCAGGTCGAGGAGCAGCTTCTGGTTCTCGAGGCGCGTCGCGAGCTCGAGCGCCTGGTCTCGGTGTTTGCCACCCGGCGTGCCAGCGCGTCCGAGCGCGAGATCCATTTCGAGGTCGCCAAGCGGCTGCGCCGGGCCGGCCGGGATCGCGACGCGCTGCTTTACCTGAGGCTTCATTTCGCGTTGAAGCGGTTCACCGCCGCCAGCGCCCGCAATCCGTTCATCGCCTCGGCGCTGTCGCCGTTGCACGCGCTGTCGCGCCGCTTCTTCTACGTCCACCGCGACCGCTTCGGCGACCTCACCGAGGTCGCCGGCCTGCATGCCGACCTGGCCGAGTCGATCGGGCGCGGCGACGAGGAATCGGCGGCGGCCTGCTGCGATGCCATGACCGGCTATGCGGTCGATTTCACGCGCCGTATCGTTCTGGGGTGAGACTGAAGGGGTTTTTCTGGGCGGATCGTAGTCCTGCCGCTTGCTCCCCCCGTGCGGCTTTCAACAGTGAACCTCCTCCGAATTGATGGACACCTGCAGCAGGCTCGGAGCCAGGAGGTGAACGCGACGGAGGTGGTGACCGACGCCGTTGAGCGGGCCGAGATGGACCCCGGACATGCCGCCTTCGACGAATTGCTCAAGTGGGCCAAGTTGCAAAGGGAGGCGCTATTTATACTTGCGCTCCAGGCTTGCTCCCTAAGCTTTTCGTTCAGACGCTCCATCTTCGCTGCTGGCCACAATTGTCGGGAAGATCGGCTGCTGGACAGGATGCCGCGTCTACGCTGGCATCCTGGCTTTAGCGGACCTTCTCCATTCCCGCGATCATCGCCCGGTGCCGGGCAGAGTCGATGCCGGCCGACCGCCGCGACCTGCTCGATCTCAAGCTGCGGGTGAAGCATGCGCCGCATCGCGGTCGGCTGCGAACGCGACCTCGCGTTGCGTTTCGATGCCGGCGAGCCGGCGCGCGAGTTCGCGCGTCAGGTCAAGGTAGGCGGTGCTGCCGAGCGGCAGCCGGAACGGAGGTTTTGCGCTGTCGGCGGCGGCGATCAGCGCGTCGGCGGTGCGTCCCGCGTCGCCCTTGATCTCAAAACTGCGTTCGCCGACCGCGCGCCGCACCGCGCCCGCAGGGGTTTCCTGGTAGACGGCCAGCGGCGTCGCCATGACGATGCCGGCCCCGAAATTGGTTGCCGTCGGGCCGGGTTCGGCGATCATGAAGTCGATGCCGAACGACGCAACCTCCTGGGCCACCGATTCGACAAAACCTTCGATGCCCCATTTGGTGGCGTGGTAGAGGCTGAAGCCGGGATAGGCCATCTGGCCACCCTCGGACGAGACCTGAACGATGCGGCCGCCGTCTTGCCGGCGCAGATGCGGCAGCACGGCGCGGATCAGCCGAATCGAGCCGACGAGATTGGTCGCGATCTGATGGTCGATCTGGCCGTCCGTCAGTTCCTCGGCGGCGCCGACCAGGCCGTAGCCGGCGTTGCTGACAACGACATCGATCCGGCCGAGAAGCCGGAACGCCTGGTCGACGACGGTTCGAATGCCCACGGCATCCGTGAGGTCGAGTTTCAGGACGTTGAGGTTTTCGGGATGCTTGGCTTGCAGATCGGCCAGCGCATCGTCGCGGCGCACCGTCGCCGCGACGCGATCGCCGCGGTCCAAAAGTCGCTCCGTCATGATCCGGCCGAGGCCGGATGACGTCCCGGTGATAAGCCAGTTCTTGTTCGGACAGGTCTTGCTCATGTCAGGGTCCTCCATAGTGACATTCCCGATATGGCGGCCTCGACTGGTGATATAAGCGGGCCACTGTGGGACAGGTCCGTGAGGAGATTTCACCAGTGGCCAGGCCGACCCTGAACGAGCTTGCCGCCTTTTCGGCCGTGGCCGAGCATCGCGGGTTTCGCAAGGCTGCCGACGCGATCGGCGTCTCGCGCTCGGCCTTGAGCCATGCCCTGCTGGGGCTGGAGCAGAATCTCGGCGTCCGACTGCTCAACCGGACCACGCGCAGCGTTTCGCTGACCGAGGCTGGCGCCCGACTGCTCGCAGGCATCGGGCCGGTGCTGCACGACCTCGACACCGCGCTTGATGCGCTGGCCGAGGCGCGCGGCGCCCCGGCGGGAACGCTGCGCATCAACGCCAACAAGAGCGCGGCGCGTCGGTTGCTGCGCGCGGTGGTGCCGCGGTTTCTGTCGAGCTACCCTGATGTCGAACTCGATCTGGTGTCCGACGGGCGGCTGGTCGATATCGTCGCCACCGGCTTCGATGCCGGCGTCCGCCTCGCCGAGGACGTGCCGGAGGACATGGTCGCCGTGAGGTTCGGCGGCGACGTCCGCTTTGTCGCCGTGGCATCTCCGGCCTACCTCCTGGGCCGGACCGCTCCCGCCACGCCGGACGATCTGCGCCGTCATCGCTGCATCCGCCATCGGCTGCCGAGCGGCAAACGCTATCGCTGGGAGTTCTCCAGACGTGGCGAGGAGATCATCGTCGATGTGCCGGGGGCGCTCACCCTCGACGACAATGAGCTCATGGTCGAGGCCGCGGCCGACGGCCTGGGCGTTGCCTATGTACCGGAACCTTTCGCCCGGACCCGCCTGCAATCCGGTGAGCTTGTTGCGGTGCTTGCGGATTGGTGCCCGCCGATACCGGGCCTCGCGCTCTACTATCCCGGCAACCGTCACATGCCCTCGGCCTTGCGCGCGTTCATCGACCTGTTGAAAGAGGCGAAAGGCAGCTGATGCGGTGATGGCGGCTTTCAGCGTGGGGTCGGATTCGGTCAGGGCATTCAATTCGAAAGCGCAGGATCTCGGAGATCGCGGCCCAGGGCGGAAATAGACAATTAAATGCACTGGCACCGTAATCCCATTCAGAAGATCGTTGATTTCGTCTGGGCGTCAGCTCCGGCAAATTATAGGCCGAAGACGTGCAACCACGCGATTACACTACGCCCTCGCTACGAGCTAGCAACGCGAGGAACGGAACAGCAAATTTCGCGATATAATCGCGGTGCTTCTCCATAAAACTCTCGACAAAAAATCGAGCCTCGTCAACTCGTCCGGCGAGATATAGGCAAGCTGCTAGTTTCTCTGGAGCCGCCCCAAGACTCTCAGATCGTTTCATCAGGAGCGGTATGAGGGCATCATAACTTGCGATCGATTTAGCAAAGGGAAGTCCAACCTCCAGATACAATCTCGCCAAACGCTTGGCCTCGGACGCGACGTCAGTTTCACGCGTAAATCTGAAAATTTCTTCGTTCGGGGCAATTTTACCTAGATGTATAGCGTACGTTGCGTGGCTGCGATCGTATTTTTTTGGATATTCGTCCTTAATCAATGAAATCCAAAATTGTTCCAGTGAAGCGGCATGAACGCCAACGAAGGGATTAATTTGAACGTATTCTTTGTACAATCCGGAGTTGAGTCCTACCCAACAATAGAACTCCCCTCCGAACGGCCAGTCTGCGCCTTCTTTGCGGTATCGGGTGAACCCCTCCGCTTCTAGCGCATCGTAGCAACGCAAACGCACTTCCCGCTTAAAGGCTGCGTCGCAAGGATTCACACTATCTCTCCAGCTCAGAAGGGTCGATTGATAGTAAAGCTGTCCAATAAAGTAGGCACGCCAACATCGAAGCCTGCCGCTGCAGCGTTTTGTCCAACTGGTGTCACCGGATTACCAGCATTCACGTCGGCTTGCAATTGTGCTTGCCCAGACGTCAGTTGGGCATTGCCGGTCTTTGCTTCCACAACTGCGAAGCTTTCATCAATCGTAGTGACGAAATCTATTCTCGTTCGAGCACCCGTACTCGTGATAAACGTTACCTGAGTGCCAGCGACAGAATTTCCCAGCAACTCTTCGGTAGAGTTCTCACCCGCTTGGCCCTGCGCAATATTGAGCTGTTGTGGGTCGTCAATCCTGCGATATTTGAGCCGGCCATAATCGCGCAGGATAAGATCGTCATCGCGCAGCTCATGCTGAACGGCGGCCATGTTGATGGTGGCCTGGGCCGTCGTGTCGGCCAACATGATGATGAATGGGTATTTGTCGGGGTGTTCAAGCGCGGCCCAAAGGACAGGCGCAAGGCTGGCCATCGTGCTTTTGGCGCAGCCGCGGAAGCCGATCATCTCCAGGCGCTTTAGGTTGTGATTTTCGAGCGCACCTGCCATCTCGTCGAAGAAATCCGACAGATCGGCAGGGAAGTGATGGGGCAGGTAGGTGAGACAGAAGCCCTTGAGAGTCTTGGCCGCTGCGCGGCGGATTTCCGAATTACGGTGACAGTGCATTTAATTGACCGCTTTGCAAAGCGGGGCCCGAAGCCACGGACAATTAAATGCACTGTCACCGTAATCCGTAATCACCTCGACACGTTGATAAGTGCCACCTTCGTTCCTGGCTTCATTCATGGCATTAAGCCTGGAAGTTACCACCGAGCCGCCTCCCGATATGAGCGAACGATCAACAACATCGCTCA
>Ga0182030_10001629_pt1 | contig 46686 bp, 43 predicted proteins | sample 812S3MmetaG_FD_121299 | JGI IMG/M metagenome (GOLD analysis project Ga0182030, IMG submission 121299) | Permafrost microbial communities from Stordalen Mire, Sweden - 812S3M metaG (Illumina Assembly) | ecosystem: Environmental > Terrestrial > Soil > Wetlands > Permafrost | place: Sweden...
AAAAATGCAGCGATGCGCCGCCGAACCCCCGAATCCCGCCGCTCAGGTCTCCCCATCAGCCTTCGGACGTCCCGCTGCGCGTTGACTTAAACCGAAGGGATCGCTTACTTCCCTGTAAGCTTCCAATGTGCGCATCATGACCGCCATACTCAGCGCATCATCATCGAGGAGTGCCGGATCGGAGGAGCGCCAACCGGCCTTTCGCATCCTGCTGCTGGCGCTGTTGCTGGCCTGGGGCGTGGCGCTGTTCGCGCGCAGCTACTGGACTCCGGATGAGCCGCGCGAAGCGGCGCTCGCGGCCTCAATGCTGAGCGGACCGCTGGCCCTCCCGCAACTGGCCGGCGTCACATTTGCCGAAAAGCCGCCGCTGACCTACTGGCTTTCGGCCGCCTCGATGCACCTGTTCGGCGCCACGCCGGCCGCCGCCCGTGCGCCGCTGCTGCTGTATGCGCTGCTGGGAGTGCTCGCAGTCGCCCGGCTCGCTCGCGCCGCTGGTGGACGCGCAGCCGGCTATGCCGCAGGCGCGGTGTTTGCGACCGCCCTGCTCGGTTTCCAGGTGCAGGTCTGGCTCGAGTGTGACGCGCTGCTGCTCTGTGGCGTATGTCTGGCGCTGTGTGGCGGGTATCTGGGGCTGGCAGCGCGCAGTCCGCGGCAGCGATGCCTCTGGTATCTGCTGCTGCACATCGGGCTGACACTCGCCTTCTTCGCGAAAAACTTTGCTGGCTGGCTGGTTCCGGTCACAGCGTTCGGGACATTTATCGTCTGGGAACGGCGCTGGCGCGAGCTGCTGCGTTGGGAGTTGTGGCTCGGAGCCCTGCTACCGCTCCTGGCCATCAGCACCTGGACGTTCGCCGTCGCACGCGGCCCGCAAGGCGCCGAGGCACTGCGGATCTTGTTCTGGGACAACCTGGTCGGGCGCGCGCTGCCAGTCGCGGCTCCGACGCCTTACGCCTACGCGCTCGCACACCGCAACGCGCCCGGCAAATACCTGATCGAAGTGCTCATCGATCTGTTGCCGTGGACGGCGCTGCTGTTGTGCGCGCTGGTGCGCGTCGGCCGATCAGTTGCCACGCGCGTGGCTTTGCCCAGGGCGTGGCGCTTTGCGCTGTGCGCCAGCGTGCCGGCGCTGCTGATGCTGTCGTTTGCCGCTACCGCACGCAGTATCTATGCCGCGCCGTGCGTGCCGGCACTCGCGCTGCTGTGCGCGTTGTGGATCAGTTCGGCCAGCGGCACGCCGGCGGCACGCCGGGCGCTGCTGCTCAGCCGCGCGCTGATCGCGCTGCTGGCGCTGGCACTGACGGCACTGTCGCTGGCGCTGCTGCGACTGGCAGCGCCGGTCGCGGCCAGCCTGTGCGGCTTGAGCGCGCTGATTTCATTTGCCATCTTTCTCGCGCTGCTACTGCAGTGGGACCAGAGCGGCCGCGAGCCGCCGGCGGCACTGCTGGTACAGGCCTGCGCCTTCGCACTGCTGCTGGGCCTCGGTGCGTTGGCGCCACTGCGGGTGTTCGATCGTACCCAGGATTTCGAGCACGTGGCGCGCGCCGTGCGCATCGGCAGCGACGGGGCCCCGCTGCTGCTGTGGCATCCGGATGAAACAACGCTCGCCTGGGCCCAGCTGTACCTACCGCGAGCGCAGTGGCGCGCGCTGCGGAGCAATCAGCCCGACACGGCAACCCAGCTCGGCAACGCGCTGCTCGCTGATGCGGCGCTTGAGGTGCTGGTGCAGGTGCCGGCACGGGCATGGCAAGTGCATGACTGGCTGGCCTACCTGCACGATGGCTCGATGCCGACGCCGGCACCCAACGCCATCGAAATCGAGCCGGCACTGCAGGCCGCGCACCTGTCGGGCATCGCCGTAATCGAGCGGCCCGGAGGGCGCCGTTACCTGCTGCTCAGGCGCAGCCTCACCTGATCAGCGCGGCCAGAGCCAGCCGAACAGGCCGGCGGTCAGCAGCGCATAGAGCAAGCCATCGAGCATCGTGCGTATCGTCATCGACCACGAGCGTCCGTACCAAATCGACTGCTGCACCAGCGCAGCGGCGTAACCGAGGAAGGCGCTCGTACCGACGATTTGAAATACCCGCAGGTACGCACTGCCGGCAGGCAGCGTAGTCACTGCGATGTAGGCAGCGAACAGCGAGATCACGAGGCTGTAGAGGACCCACTGTACCAACTGCGGGCCGATCCTCATCACACCGGAAGGTCGCACGGTAAAGAACAGCACCGGTCCCAACTGATGCAGGCGCTTGTACTCGGGGCTGCGCATGTCGGCCATGCTTGCCGGACGCGGTGCCATGTAATCCCCGGGCGTCAGGGCGAAGGGCCGGAGCGCGGCCAGGAAGGATTCCTGATCCGCAACACCCCGGTAATCGCCCTTGTGCCAGGGCGTGGCCATGTGAATGATGCTGCTGACCAGATACACGGCCACAGTCGAGAGCAGGATCGGCAGCCAAAGCGCACACAGTGCAGACATGAGGTTTCCCCTTTAATTTTTATTAAACGGGGCTGCCTGTCTTGGAAGGCCTAGGCCCCCAGCTGATCAATCAGCGCCGGGCGCTGCGCGCCACCCGGCGGTTTTCTCAACAACCCTAAATCCAGTAGACGAACACGAACAGGCCGAGCCACACCACGTCGACGAAGTGCCAGTACCAGGCCACTGCCTCGAAGGCGAAATGCCGCTCGGGCGTGAAATGCCCGCGCATCGTACGCAGCCAGATCACCGTCAGCATGATCGCGCCGATGGTGACGTGCAGGCCGTGGAAGCCAGTGAGCATGAAGAAGGTCGAACCGTAGATACCAGTGCCGAGGGTCAGGCCCTTCTCGGTGAAGGCCTCCGCATACTCGCGCGCCTGCAGGAATACGAACGTGAAGCCGAGCAGGAAGGTAAGTGCCAAGAACACCTTGAGCACACCGCGGTGGCTGGCACGCAGTGCATGGTGCGCGATCGTGACGGTGACGCCGCTGGTGAGCAGGATCAGCGTGTTGAGCGCCGGCACGCCAAAGGCCGGAATTGTCTCGAAGGTGCCATCGGCACGCGGTCCCAGGTGCGCCGGACCGTTGGTCGGCCAGCCCGCGCTGTAGTGCGGCCACAGCAGCAGCTTATTGAAGATCTTAACGCCCTCGCCACCGACCCAGGGGACCGAGAAGGTGCGGGCGTAGAACAGTGCGCCGAAGAAGACGGCGAAGAACATGACTTCCGAGAAGATGAACCAGATCATCCCCATCCGAAATGACCGATCCACATCCAGGTTGTAGATGCCGCGCTGGTTTTCATCAATAACGGTCGAGAACCAGCCGAAGAACATGTAGATCAGGATCGCGGCGCCCGGAATGAACGCCCAGCCACCGGCCCAGTCATTGAGCACCGAAGCCGCGCCCAGCATCAGGCAGAACAGGGCCACCGAGCCAATAATCGGCCACTGGGTGCCGTGCGGTATGTAGTACTTGGCGGGGTTCGCCGGTGCGTGTTCCATCGTAATCGGTTCCTTTGCGCAAGAGCCGCCGGGTGATTGTCGCACTCCCGGTGGCCGTGAGTCCTTATTTCAAATCGTAGAAGGTGTAACTGAGCGTGACCCGGTCCAGATACGCCGGCAGCGCCGGATCGACATAGAAGCGCACTGGCAGCGAGCGCTGCTCGCCGGTCTGGAACTTCTGCGGCGTGAAGCAGAAGCATTCGGTCTTGTGAAACCAGGCTGAAGCCTTCGAGGGCGCGAATGAGGCTATGGCCTGGGCGACGGTATCGTGCCCGGTGAGGTTGTGCGCCACGAACTTTGCTTCGTAGAGCTCGCCCGGGTGCACCTGCATTGAGGGCTGCTCCGGTTCGAACTCCCAATTACCCACGGTGGGCAGAATCGTCATGAACTCGACCGTTACGAGACGCTGGCTATCGACTATCAGCGGCGTGGCTGCAGCCGCGGTCGTCAGATTCTTCTGCGTACCAATGCCAGTCACTTCGCACAGCACGTCATAGAGCGGAATCAACGCCCAGCCGAAGGCGAAACTGCCGGCCACGAACGCCGAGAGCTGCCACAGCAGCGCTCTGTTCAGGCGCTTCTTATGCGCCGTCTCGTTCATCGCAGTGCCTTGCTCACCGACATCAGAATGAAGCCGATGTAAAAGGCAGCCGCGATCAGCGACAGCACGAGGGTCGTTCGGCGTACGCGCCGGCGTTGCCGGTCGTGCAAATCACTGGCGGTCTGGGTGCTGCTCATGAGACCGGCTTACATCGTATGGCCGTGCTCGGCCTCGTGCTCCACCACGGCCAGGGTCGGTGGCTCTTCCCAGCTGTGGTACGGCGCCGGTGAAGGCAGCTCCCACTCCAGGCCATGGGCGCTTTCCCAGACCCGGTCGGTCGCCTTCTCACCACCGCGTATGCACTGGATGATGATGATCGGGAACAGGACCTGCGAGAGGCCAAAGGCGAAGCCACCGAGCGAGGAGACCATGTTCCAGTCGGCGAACTGCGTTGAGTAGTCGGGGATGCGCCGCGGCATGCCGGCCAGGCCCAGGAAGTGCTGCGGGAAGAACAGCACGTTCACGAAGATCGTCGAGAGCCAGAAATGCCACTTGGCCAATGTCATGTTGTACATGTGGCCGGTCCACTTCGGCAGCCAGTAGTAGACGCCGCCCATGATCGCGAAGACCGCGCCGGGCACCAGCACGTAGTGGAAGTGGGCCACGACGAAGTAGGTGTCCTGGTACTGGAAGTCGGACGGGGCCAGCGCCAGCATCAGGCCGGAGAAGCCCCCGATCGTGAACAGGAACAGGAACGAGAGTGCGAACAGCATCGGGGGCTCGAACGAGAGTGAGCCGCGCCACATCGTCGCGCACCAGTTGAAGACCTTCACGCCGGTTGGAATGGCGATCAGCATCGTCGAGAGCATGAAGAACAGCTCGGCGGCCAGTGGCATGCCGACTGTGAACATGTGATGTGCCCAGACAATGAAGGACAGGAACGCGATCGAGGCGGTTGCGTACACCATCGCGCTGTAGCCGAACAGGGGCTTGCGCGAGAAGGTTGGGATGATCTCCGAGACCACGCCGAAGGCCGGCAGGATCAGGATGTAGACCTCGGGGTGCCCGAAGAACCAGAAGATGTGCTGGAACATCACCGGATCACCACCGCCCGAGGCACTGAAGAAGCTGGTGCCGAAGAAGTGGTCGGTCAGCAACATCGTCACGGCGCCGGCCAGTACCGGCATCACGGCAATCAGCAGGTAGGCGGTGATCAGCCAGGTCCACACGAACAGCGGCATGCGCAGCAGCGTCATGCCCGGAGCACGCATGTTCATGATCGTCACGATCACGTTGATCGCGCCCATGATCGAGGAGGCGCCCATCAGGTGGATGGCGAAGATCGCCAGCGGCAGGCTGTTGCCGCCCTGCAGAACCAGCGGCGGATAGAGCGTCCAGCCGCCAGCCGGCGCGCCGCCGGGGATGAAGAAGGTCGAGAGCAGCAGCGTGAAGGCGAAGGGCAGGATCCAGAAACTGAAATTGTTCATGCGTGGCAGCGCCATGTCGGGCGCGCCGATCTGCATCGGGATCATCCAGTTGGCCAGGCCCACCCAGGCCGGCATCACGGCGCCGAAGATCATCGCCAGCGCGTGCACCGTGGTCAGCGAATTGAACAGCGAGGGATCGAAGAACTGCAGCCCCGGCTTGAACAGCTCCAGGCGGATCAGCATCGCCATGAAGCCGCCGACGAAGAACATCACGCACGAGAAGATCAGATACAGGGTACCGATATCCTTGTGGTTCGTGGTCGACAGCCACCGCCAGATCCCGGAGGGCTTGTGGTCATGATGCTCGTGCGCCGCAGTGTGATCGCTATAGGCCATGGTTGATTACTCGCAGGAAATTAGTTCGATGAAATTGTGCGTGAGACTTCACATAAGCTTCGCAGAAAGGACCCTGTCAGCTCGCCTTGGCCGGTGCCGCAGGCGCTGAGGGCGTCGCCGCCGCTGCGCTGGCGGCCTGCTGCGTCTTGATCCAGGCGTCGAAGTCGTCCTTGCTCTTTACTTCGACCACGATCGGCATGAAGCCATGATCGCGCCCGCACAGCTCCGCGCACTGGCCGCGATAGGTACCTACGGCCCCGGCATCGATCGTGAACCAGGCTTCATTGACGAATCCCGGGATCGCATCCTTCTTGATTGCCAGCACCGGCAGCCACCAGGAGTGGATTACATCCTGCGCGGTGATCAGCAACCGCACCTTGGTGCCAGCCGGCACCACCAGCGGATGATCAACATTGAGCAGGTAGTGATCAACTGTGAACGGATCGATGCCCGAACCGAGCTGACGGGCCGCGTTGCTCTTCTCATCGAGTGTCGAGAGCAGCGTCACGCCGGTGCCGACGTATTCATAGCCCCACTTCCACTGGTAGCCGGTGACGCGGATCGTTACCTGGCTGTTGCTCGCATCATCGGTCTCGATCAGCGTTTTGGTTGCGGGGACGGCAAGCCCGATCAGGATGAATACCGGGATCGTGGTCCAGATGATCTCGGCCTTGGTGTTGTGCACGAGCTTGGTGTCCGGCACAGCGCCCTTGGAGTGGCGAAACACCACGATCGAATAGATCATCCAGCCAAATACGAAGACCGCGATCCACACGCAGATCCAGAAGGCCAGCATGTGCAGCCCGTAGACGCTGCGCGAGACGTTGGTGATGCCCTGGGGCATGTTCAAGGCCCACTCCGCGTGTGCCGCCGGTGCCATCAGCGTCAGCAAAGGTGTAGCGAGCCAGCCGAGATTTTTCGTCATCATTCTTGCCCTAGGGTCCCTTAAGTACCGTGCGTGCCCGCCAATGGCGGGGATTCATTAATACGACCGATCAGCCGCTGCAGGCGCCCGGCCAGCCCGCGACGTTCCTCTTCAGTCAGGAAGCCGCCCAGCTCGCAGGAGCGGCCATGCGATTCAATCGTCAGATGGCTCGGATGCCAGCTCGAACCGGAGCGGCGCAGTTTAACCTGTGCCCAGTGCCGCGGAAACACAACATGCTCCGCCTTTCCCCTCAGCCGAGTCTCGATGGCGATCTGATCGTCGCTCACCGTGATGATCTGCGCCCAGTGACGGCGACGCATGTTGTCTCGCAGAGCCCATCCGAGCAGCAGCATTTCCCCGCCAGCGAACGGCAGTATCGGCCAAAAACCCTGTACCGCCATGAGCCCGGCGATTCCGAATGAGGCCACGCACAGGCTCGCGAAGAAACCGACCGCGCCGGCGGTGCTCAGCGAACAGTTCGGTGCCAGCCGGATCCGCTGAGGCATCGCCCGCGCATTCTCCCAAACGTTGATTTCGCAGTCCGCGCAAGGCGCAGCAGGCGCCAGCGGGCAAAATGATAGCGGATCGGAGTTTTTTATGGCAACTCAAAGACTTAAGGCCCGTATCGGACGTCCTGCGCCGACCGCTTCACTAGCGTAGCGCCGCGGCGGCGCCGGCGAGCAGCAAGGCATCCGCCGTCGTGCCTTCGGACCAGGGGAGCACGCCCAGCGGCCCGGTGCCCAGGCGTTCGCTCAAGGCCTGGACATTGGCGGCCGCTGCCGCCCACGGATGCTGGAGCGTGCTGCCGATCCAGCCCGCAAGTTTCAGGCCGCTGGCGCGAATCGCCGCGGCACTGAGCAGCGCCTGGTTGATACAGCCCAGGCGCAGACCGACGACCAGCAGCACCGGCAACTGCAGTGCTGTGGCAATGTCGGCCATCGTGGTTGTAGGTCCGATGGGGCTCAGCCAGCCGCCGGCGCCCTCGACCAGCACCCACTCATGCGTGCTCGCGAGCTGGGCATAAGCCTCGCAAATCACCTCCAGGTTGATCTGGACGCCAGCTTCCGCCGCGGCCAGATGCGGGGATTCGGCCAGTTCCAGGCAGTAGGGGTTCAACCATTCATACTGCGTATTCTGGCGTGAACTTTGCGCTAACATGACCGCATCTTCGCTGATCAGGCGCCCATCTTGCCGGATTGCGCCTGCAGCTACGGGCTTCATGCCTGCGACGCGCAGACCTTGCTCACGCAGGAGCCGCAGCAATGCAGCCGTAATGCGGGTTTTGCCAACGCCGGTATCAGTCCCGGCGATAAACAGTCCGCGGGCGCTCACGGCGTACTCGGGCGCGCGCGCCGCACGGCGCTCAGTGGAACCAAGGTTTCGCCGTGCACCGCCGGCGCCGGGGACGTGGTTCCAAAGGCGGCGCCGTAAATCACCTCGAAGGTGGCCGGGATACCGTCCAGCGTGCGCTGCCTCTCGTAGGCTGCCGTGAGCGTGCGCAGCGCGGCACGTCCCAAGAGCCCGCGACGCCGATCGCTGGCGGCATTGCGGGCCCCAAGCCCTTTGAGTTCGCGCATCAGCGCGAGCGGATCGGGGTAGTGACGGACCACCTGGTCGGTATCGAGCACCGGTTCGGCGAGGCCGGCGCCGCCCATAGCCACCGACAGCTGCGGCAGATCGACGAATTCGCTGACATGCGGCGTTGTATCGACAGCGCGCCACGCGCTGCGCAGCTCCTCAAGCGTCTGGGGTCCCAGAGTGCTGAACAGCAGCAGTCCGCCCGGGCGCAATACCCGGCAAATCTCTGCAAAAATCGCCTGCGGCTGCTCACACCACTGCAGCATCAGCGAGCTGAACACCAGATCCATGCTGCCGCTGGCCAGCGGCAAGGCGGCAGCGTCGCCACACACGCGCGCAAAGCGGCGCCACAGCCGGCTGCGCCGCGCGGCCTGAGTGAGCATGCCCGGTGCCAGATCGAGCGCCACGGTCCGGGCGCCTTTGAATTGCCGCCGTAGCGCGGCTGCCCCTTCGCCGGTCCCGCAGCCCAGATCCAGGATGCGCTGGGGCGCGAGTCTAAAGAAGGGCAGGCGCGCCAGCAGTTCTTCGCGCACCTGGCGCTGCAGCTGCGCGTGCACGTCGTAGCGGTTACTGGCGCGATCAAAGGCGCGCGCCAGCGCGCGCCGATCGAGTCGGAAAGGCGCGGGCAGGTTCATGCCGCACCCTGCGCAGAGCGCACCGCCGGCATGAACTCGCGCACAGCGGCTGCTACCGCCGCCGGATCAGTCAGGAACGGTGTGTGAGCCGCGCGCGCAAATGTCAGGCATCGCGCATTGGACAGTGCTTGCGCCAGTGCGCGACTGGCCGTCGGGGGCGTGATGCGATCACGCTCGCCGCACATCACGAGCGTCGGTGTGGTGAGGGTCGGAAGCTTGAGGCGTAAGTCAGTGCCTGCCAACAGCTCGAGCCCCGCGGCGAGCGCTGCCGGATCGCCGAGCCCGTGCGCACGGAGCGCGGCCTGCAGGGTACTGAGTGCGACGGAGCTGTCCGCACCACCGCGCACCTGCAGTTCCAGAAAATCACGCACTGTGCCGGTCCAGTCTTCGCGCAGGCATTGCGCAAAATCGGCGAGCACGCTGGGGTCCAGACCATGCGTCCAGCCCGCTCCATTGGTAAATCGCGGGGTCGTTGCGATCAGGATCAGGCCACTGACCTGCGCGGGTGAGCGCAGCGCCGCGCGCAGCGCGAACTGGCCGCCGAGCGACCAGCCTAGAAGCAGCGCCCCTGCGGGCACATTTTGCAGCAACGCACCCAGCTGCGCCTCGCCGTCCATGTCCGCGAGCCACTCGCTGCGCCCGTGGCCGGGCAGATCGACGGCGATGAGTTCAAATTCGGAAGCCAGTTCAGCGCGCAGTTCATCAAAGACACGCAGGTTCAGGCCCCAGCCGTGCCACAGCACCAGCGGCGGACCAGTGCCGCTGCGCTCCACGCACAGCTTCATGCGCGCTCCCCGCGTGAGAGCTGGGGTTTCAGATCAGCGAGTGCGCTCAGCAGATCATCAATATCCGCTTCTGCGTGCGCGGCGGACAGCGTGATTCGCAGCCGCGCGCTGCCCGCCGGCACCGTCGGCGGGCGGATGGCCGCCACCCAGAATCCGGCCGCGCGCAGCGCGGCACTGAGCGCCAGTGCCGCGGAGGCTATGCCGACCAACAGCGGCTGGATCGGTGTGCTCGAGAGACCGAGCGTGAATCCCAGCTGTGCCGCGCCCGCGCGGAATCGCGCAACGTGCTCCGCCAGCCGCGCGCGCCGCCAGCCTTCGCTGCGCACCAGGGCCAGCGCCGCACTGCTGGCCGCCGCGACCGCCGGCGGCAGCGCGGTCGTGTAGATATAGCTGCGGGCGCGTTGCAACAGATAATCGATCAGTGCCGCATCACCGGCAACGAAGGCGCCGAAACTGCCCAAGGCTTTGCCGAGCGTGCCAACCAGCACCGGTACCTCGGCTGCTCCGAGTCCTGCAAGCTCGAGCACGCCGCCGCCGTGTTCGCCCAGTACGCCCAGTCCATGGGCATCATCGATCAGGAGCCACGCGCGCTGTTGCCTGGCGAGCGCGGCGAGCTCACGGACCGGGGCCAGATCCCCATCCATGCTGAATACACCGTCACTGGCGATCAGGCTGGTCTCGGGAAACTTCTGCAGGCGCGCGGCGGCGGCTTGCGCATCCGCGTGGGCATAGCGCACCAGGCGTGCGCCGCTCAGGGCGGCACCATCAATGAGCGAGGCGTGATTGAGCCGATCCTCCAGCAGCACTTCCCCACGCTGGGCAAGTGCACTCAACACGCCCAGGTTGGCCATGTAGCCGGTGGAGAACAGCAACGCCCGCTCGCGCCCGGTGAACTCGGCCAGTTCCGCCTCAAGCCGTTGGTGGAGAAGCGAGTGGCCGCTGATCAGGTGGGCCGCGCCGCTCCCGGCCCCGAACTCGCGCGCCGCCGCGCATTGCGCCTGAACCAGCGCCGGATGCTGCGCAAGCCCCAGGTAGTCGTTACTGCAGAAATTAATGAGCTCGCGCCCCGCTACGCGCACGCGCGTGCCGTTGCCGGCTACCGGATAGGCTTCGACGAGCGAGCGCTGGCGCCGCTGCGCCTGGGCCTCAAGGCCAGTGAGCGCCTGATCGATCGCTAGCGGGTCCCGACGCATGCTTGAACCTTGGTAGAGCCTATCCAGCCGTGGCCCGACCCGGCCACGGTCCAGCTTCAGTGGCTCGCAGCCGGTGCCGGCCCGGAGCCATGCTCGCGCGATTCAGCAACGCACATCTCGGCATGCATCGCACCCTCGGGCCGCAGGCCCAGGCGGCTGAGCAGTGCCTGATCGCGCGCAACATCTGGGTTGCCGGTAGTCAGGAGTTTCTCCCCATAGAAGATCGAGTTGGCGCCGGCGACGAACGCCAGCGCCTGCAGTTCATCGCTCATCTGCTCGCGTCCGGCCGAAAGGCGTACCTGGGCGTGCGGCATCATGATGCGTGCCACCGCAATCGTGCGCACGAAATCAAACGGGTCCGTAGCGGCGGCATTCGCGAGTGGCGTGCCCGGCACCGCCACCAGCTGGTTGATCGGCACGCTCTCGGGATGCTCAGGCAGGTTCGCCAGTGTCAGCAGCATCTGGGCGCGATCGCGCACCGACTCACCCATGCCGACAATGCCACCGCAGCAGACGCGCAGGCCCGCCTCACGCACTGCGGTCAGTGTGTCGAGCCGGTCCTGGTAGCTGCGTGTGGTGATGATGCGCTCGTAGAACTCGGCCGAACTGTCCAGGTTGTGATTGTAGTAATCCAGGCCCGCGCTCTTGAGCACCTGCGCCTGCTCGGTGCTCAGCATGCCGAGCGTCGCACACGTCTCGAGGCCGAGCGCACTGACCTCACGCACCATGGCCGCGATCTGTTCGAGCTCCCGTCGCTTAGGCGAGCGATAGGCGGCACCCATGCAAAAGCGCGTGGCGCCGGCGGCGCGCGCGGCGCGCGCACGCTCCAGGACCTGCTCAAGTGGCATCAGGGCCTCCACTTCCACGCCGGTATCGTAGCGAATGCTTTGCGGACAGTAGGCGCAGTCCTCCGGACAGGCGCCCGTCTTGATCGACAACAGCGTGCTCATCTGCACCGTGGCCGGGTCGTGATAGGCCTGGTGGGTGCGCTGGGCCTCAAACAGCAGCGTCGTGAATGGCAGTGCGAACAGTCGCTCGGCTTGCGCGAGCGTCCAGTCGTGGCGCGGGCTCGGCGTTGAAGCTTCGGTGATGGCGTTCATGACTGATCTCACTGGGGGCCTGGTCGGCCGTGGCGATTCGCAGCGCTGATGTTCGGGGGCCGAACGGTCGCTGTCAACCTTCGAGGAACTAAAAAGTCGACTAGAATAATATCACCCATCACTGCCAGCTTCGCATCCCCGTCGGGTCGCTGGTCCTTGACCCGGAGCGCAGCGCGCCACGCGGCCGTACCCAACGAGAGTCGCGGTCCCGCATCGTGCGTTTCACCCCGCGTGGCGAGCGTGCATTCTTGCAGTTGGTCCGAAGCGCCGCTCGCCCAGCCTCGCCGCGCAGCTAGGCGCTCAGCAGATCGATGCGCGCAGGCGCGATGCCGAGAAACTTCGCGCAACGCGCGATCTCGGCCGCAAGCGCGCGCTGAAACAGCGCGCCGCGTGGCGCTCGCGCTCGATAACCGATCTGGGCGATGAGGCGCTCTGCCTTGATGCTGAGGTTCCCCCAGCCGATAACCTGCTCGTGCCACAGCAATGGCAAGGCGTAATAGCCAAGCTTGCGCTTGGGCCGTGGCGTGTAGGCCTCGAAGCGATAGGCCCAACCCCAGAACTGCTCGAAGCGCCGCCGATCCCACACCACCGGATCAAATGGCGCGAGCAGCCGGGCTCGCGCACGCTGCTCAATTGCATACTCCTGCGGGCTTTCATCAGCCGGCCAATACCAGGTGGTGCCGGCAATCCGCGTGTGAGCGAGCGAGCGCTCAGCGGTGCGCTGCACGCCTCTGACATGGCGGTACAACTGCGGCGCGGCGTGCGCCAGCATGCCGGTCAGAGATCCAAGACTCGCGGCCGGCAGCGGCGCATAGAGCCGCACCGCCAGGTGCAGCAGCGCCTCAGCCTGGCGCTCTGGCGCTGCGGCGTGGGTTGCCGCCTGCGGCCGCGGCGCATACACACGAATGCCCTCCTCGCGCCGCGCGACCCGCAGCAGGCCCTGATAGTGCATGCGATCGAGCAGCATCGTGGTGGCACTCGAGGCGCCGCCCCAATAATTGCTGACACGTCCGTGCTTGAAATGCGCGCTGGCCATACGTGGATGCACCTCGCCACGCTCGGCGGCGAACTGCAGCAGCGCCTGCATCTTGCGGTCTGTCGGCGCCGTGGTCGGCCGGCGCGGAATGCGCGGGTGCATCAGATCCAGGTGCGCGGGTGCCAGGAAACCGTAATTGACGAAGTAGTCTTCCTCCACAGCAAGCTTGGGGTAGTGTTGCTCCAGATCCCCGGCGCGATAACCGCGCACCCGCTGGCGCAGAATCAGATCCTGGGCGCGGGCTGGTGCCCGGATCGGATCGGCCTGCACGAAGCCCAGACGATCGATCGCACCCTGCAGCGTGGTCGGCGCGAACAGCGAGCGCGCGATCGCATAGCGGCGCAAGGTCCTGAGCGTCAACACGGCGTTGCGAGTCCAGCAGCAGCGAGCGGCATATCAGTGGCAACGCATCGCGATCGCTAGCGATGGCGGCTTAAGTCGAGCACCAGCCCGACGAAAATAGCCATGCCTACATAGTGATTGTTCAAGAAGGCCTTGAAGCAGGCCGCAGGCTCGCGCTCGCGGGCGAGGTACTGCTGCCAGCCGAAGCAGCCGGCAGCCAGCAGCAGACCGACCCAATACCACGGGCCAAGTTCGAGCGAGCGGCCGACCAGCAGCAGTGCAAAGAGCATCAGGGCCTGCATGCCACCGATCAGCAGCAGGTCCAGATCACCAAAGGCAATGGCGCTCGAGCGCACGCCGATCTTCTGGTCATCGGCCCGGTCCACCATCGCATAGAACGTGTCGTAGATACCGGCCCACAGCACCGCCGCAAGCAGCATCAGCCAGCCGACGCGCGGCACCCGGTGGAGCACGGCGGCGAAGGCCAAAGGCACCCCCCAGCCAAAGCACAGCCCGAGATACAGCTGCGGTATCGGGAAGAAGCGCTTGAACAGCGGATAGGTCACGGTGATCACGGCGCCGATGACGGCCAGCCGCAGCGTGTTGCGATCGAGCTGCAGCACCAGCACGAACGCGAGTGCCAGCAGTACCAGGAACAGCACCAGGGCCTCATAAGGCGACACGCGCCGCGCCGCCAGCGGCCGATCACGTGTGCGACGTACCTGCGGATCGATATTGCGATCAGCCAGATCGTTGATCACGCAGCCGGCCGAGCGCATCAGCACCGTACCGGCAATGAAGATCAGCACCAGGCCCACGCGCGGGTGGCCCGCCGAGGCCGTCCACAGCGCCCACAACGTCGGCCACAACAGCAGCCAGATGCCGATCGGGCGATCAAAGCGCATCAGGCGGGCGTATTCCAGTGCGCGCCACCCATGCCAGGCCAGCCGCCGCAGCCGCTGTTGCAGCGGGACCAGCGTGGTGTCAGCCGATGCGGCCATACTGCTCGCCGGTGCCGATCCAGCGCCGCACCAGCGGCGCGACATACTGCGGCTGCTCCCTGAGCAGCTGGGTGGCCGTCGCGCGCACGCTATCGAGCAAGTCGGCATCGCGCACCAGATCGGCGACTTTGAGCTGTGCAAGCCCGGTCTGGCGCGTGCCCAGCAACTCCCCGGGCCCACGCAGCTTCAGATCGCGACGCGCAATCTCAAAGCCGTCATTGGTTTCGCGGATCGCAGCCAGGCGTGCCCGCGCCATCTCGGACAGCGGCGTGCGATACAGCAGCACGCAGGTGCTCTCGTGCGCGCCGCGCCCGACGCGTCCGCGCAGCTGATGCAACTGTGCAAGCCCCATGCGCTCGGCATCATCGATCACCATCACCGAGGCGTTGGGCACATCCACGCCGACCTCAATCACGGTCGTGGCCACCAGCAACTGCAGATCATTGGCGGCGAAGCGCTGCATCAGCGCGTCCTTCTCGGCCGCCGCCAGTCGGCCGTGGATCAGCCCGACACGCACGTTGGGGAGCGCGGCGCTCAGCGCGGCCGCCATCTCCTCGGCCGCCTGGCATTCGAGCTCCTCGGACTCCTCGATCAGCGCGCAGACCCAGTAACATTGGCGGCCGCCGCGGCACGCCTCCTCCACGCGCATCACCACTTCGGCGCGCCGCTCGGCCGGCACCACCACGGTACGTATGGGCGTGCGCCCGGGCGGCAACTCATCGATTACGGATACATCCAGATCCGCATAAGCAGTCATCGCCAGCGTGCGCGGAATCGGCGTGGCCGTCATGATCAGCTGATGGGCCATGTATCCCTCGCTGGCGCCTTTCTCGCGCAGCGCCAGCCGCTGGTGCACGCCGAAGCGATGCTGCTCATCGATGATCACGAGCGCCAGTGAACGAAACTCAACGCTTTGCTGGAACAGCGCGTGCGTGCCAACGACCATGCCCGCCTCCCCGGAGGCGACCGCAGCGAGGCCTGCGCGGCGCGCGCGCGCGCGCAGCGAACCATTGAGCAGTTGTACCCGCACGCCGAGCGGATCGAACCAGCGCAGCAGCGAGCGCGCGTGCTGCTCAGCCAGCAATTCAGTAGGGGCCATCATGGCCACCTGCATGCCGCTGCCGAGCGCGCGCGCCGCGGCAATGGCGGCGACGACCGTCTTGCCGCAACCGACATCTCCCTGCACCAGGCGCGCCATCGGCTGCGCGGCTGATAAATCAGCATCCAGCTCGCCCAGTACCCGGCGCTGCGCGGCGGTGAGAGCGAAGGGGAGCGCGGCCAGCAGCTTGGCCTGCAGCTGCGCGGCATCCGCGAGCGGCCGTGCCTTTTCATGGCGCGTCGCGCGGCGTAACTCCATCAATGCGAGCTGGTGCGCCAGCAGTTCCTCAAAAGCCAGGCGGCGCTGGGCCGGATGGCGCGCCGCCGCCAGCTCGATCGCGTCCGTGCCCAGCGGCGGCTGATGAACGAATGCTATCGCGGCCGGCAACGATGGAAAGGCCAGGGACTTGAGCAGCGTTGCGGGCAGGTATTCGATCGGCGCTGCGCGCGCGAGTTCATCGAGCGCGTGCTGTACCAGCGCGCGCAGCCGCCCCTGCGTGATGCCCTCGGTTGCCGGATACACCGGCGTCAGTGTTTGTGCGAGCGGCGCGGCGCTCTCGTCGAGACGGCGGTACTCGGGGTGAATGATCTCGGGCCCCAGTGGACCGCGGCGCACTTCGCCATGGCAGCGAATGCGGGTGCCGCGTGCCAGGCCCTCGCGCTGCGCGTTGGAAAAATGGAAGAAGCGCAGCGTCAGGGAGCCGGAACCATCGGCAATGCGTACCAGCAGCTGCCGGCGCCGGCGAAATACGATCTCGGCCAGCAGCACCTCGCCCTCGACCTGCACGGCGGCTCCGGGCATGACGCTGCCGATCGGCCACAGGCGCGTGCGATCCTCGTAGCGCAGCGGCAGCAGGAACAGCAGATCCTGGGGCAGATGCACCCCAAGGCGCGCCAGGCGCGCGCCGAGCGCGGCCGGGAATGCGCGCGCCGCCTCCGCACCAGCCGCAGCTGCGGCCGGCTTCAGCCGAGCGACAGTATGCACTCCATCTCGACCCGCGCACCGCGCGGCAGGGCAGATACGCCGACCGCGGCGCGGGCCGGATAAGGCTCGGCAAAATACGTGGCCATGATCTGATTGACCTGCGCGAAGCAGCCGAGGTCGGTCAGGAATACGTTCAGCTTCACGGTATCGGCCAGTGTACCGCCGGCCGCGACCGCGATCGCCTTGAGGTTCTCGAACACGCGGCGAATCTCAGCCTCAATATCCCCGCTCACGAGCTGGCCGGTGGCCGGATCGAGCGGGATCTGCCCCGAGACATACACGGTATCGCCCACGCGCACGGCCTGGGAGTAAGTGCCAATCGCCCCGGGCGCGTGGCTGGTCTTGATGATGGTGCGGCTCATGGCGTAGTCGGTTCCCTCCGGCGGTTATGGGTGGCAATTGTACGCACGACGCGCTCGACATCGTCCATGCGACGAACAACCCGAATGACGCTCGCCAGGTGCTCGCGATCGCGCACATCGAGCACGAAGGAGATCACCGAGCTCTGCTCATCGCGCTGCTCGACCTGCACCTGACTGATATTGGTCTGGGTCGAGGCGAGCGCAGCCGACAGCGCCGCCAGCACGCCCATGCGGTTAGTCACATGGATGCGAATCTCGCTCTGGAAGTGGCGGCCAGCGGTCTGCTGCCAGTTGACCGGCAGCCACTTGTCCGGATGCTTGTGGTAGTCCTCCACATTCGCGCAGCCATCGCGGTGAATGACGATGCCCCGGCCGCTACTGAGGAAGGCGATAATCGCATCGCCCGGGATCGGATAGCAGCAGTGCGCATAGCTGACCAGCAAGCCCTCGGTGCCGGCCACCGTAAGCGGTGCGAGCGTGGCCGTGGCATCGGGCGTGGCATCGCCGGGCAGCAGCCGGCGCGCGACCAGCGGCGCGAGCCGCTCGCCCAGGCCGATCTTTTCATACAGCTCATCGGTCTCCTTGAGGCCGAACTCCGCCAGCGCGGCACTCATCGCACCCGGATCGATCGCATCGGGCTTGAGGTGGAATTCGCCCAGGGCTTGCGTCAGGAGCCGGCGCCCCAGGTCCACCGCCTCCCCGTGTCGCAAGCCCTTGAGGTAGTGGCGAATCGAGGTGCGCGCCTTGGCCGAAACGACAAAGTTGACCCAGGCCGGATTGGGTGTCGCGCCTTTGGCGGTGATGATCTGCACCGTCTGGCCGTTACGCAGCACGGTGCGGAGCGGGGTCAGGCGCCGGTCGATCTTGGCAGCTACGCAGCGGTTGCCGACATCGGTGTGCACGGCGTAGGCAAAGTCGACCACGGTCGCGCCACGCGGCAGCCGCAGGATCTCGCCCCGCGGCGTGAAGACGTAGACCTTGTCGGGGAACAGGTCGACTTTGACGCTCTCGATGAACTCCTCGGAGTTGCCGCCCTCGTGCATGCCCACCAGGTGCGAGAGCCAGGCGCGCGCCCGTTCCTGTTGCGCCGAGCCCTCGCTGGCATCTTCCTTGTACTTCCAGTGCGCGGCGATGCCGGACTCGGCCACCTGGTCCATCTCGGCGGTGCGAATCTGTACCTCGATCGGCACGCCGTTGGGCCCGAACAGGGTGGTATGCAAAGACTGGTAGCCATTGACGCGCGGGATCGCCACGTAGTCCTTGAAGCGGCCCGGCATCGGTTTGTAGACGCTGTGTACGACACCCAGGGCCCGGTAGGTCGTATCGACGTCAACCACGATGATGCGCAGGCCATACACATCGACGATGTCGGAGAGCGGCGCGCGCTTGCGCAGCATCTTGCGGTAAATGCTGTACAGGTGCTTTTCGCGGCCCTCGACCTGGGCTTCGATCCCGCCCTTGGAGAGCGCCGCTTCGAACTGCTTTTGGATCTTGGTGAGAAATTCCTTCTGGTTGCCGCGCGCGCGCTTGAGGGTGCGCTCGAGCACGCGATAGCGATGCGGGTAGAGGGTGCGAAACCCCAGATCCTCCAGTTCGAGCTTGATGCCGTAGAGCCCAAGGCGCTCGGCCACCGGCGCATAGATATCGAGCGTCTCGCGCGCGATCAGCCGGCGCTTGGCGGGCGCGAGACTGTCGATGGTGCGCAGGTTGTGGGTGCGGTCGGCGAGCTTGACCAGAATGACCCGCAGGTCGCGCACCATCGCCAGCAGCATCTTGCGGAAGCTCTCGGCCTGGGCTTCCTCGCGGTTCTTGAAGCGGATGTGATCGAGCTTGGTGACGCCATCAACGATCTCGGCCACGTCCTTGCCAAAGCGCGTGGCGATATCTTCCTTGGCAATCGGGGTGTCTTCAATGACATCGTGCAGGATTGCCGCCACGATCGTGTCAGCATCGAGGCGCAGCTCGGCGAGGATTTCCGCGGCCGCGACCGGATGACTGATGTAGGGCTCACCGCTGAGGCGCTTCTGACCCTGGTGGGCTGCGGCGCCGAACTCGGCCGCCTCGCGGATTCTCTCGACCTGATCGGCCGGCAGGTACTTGTCTGCCGTCGCCAGTAATTCCTTCAGCCCCGGAGTGCGTCGGGTGCCGGGCAGCAGACCCAGAAGCGACGACGCATAGTCCATTGCGGGCTCGTGTAAGGAAGATCCTCGGGGCCGGTTTAGTCTCCGAGCCCGAACTGTGGTGCGCGGAACGTGGATTCGTTCTCGGCCTCGGCCATGACCGGCTCGGGCGCAGGCTCGGGCTCCTTGAGCATCTCAGGGGTGATATTGCCAGCGGCGATCTCGCGCAGCGCCAGCACCGTCGGCTTATCGTTGTCGACCGGTATCGTGGCTTCGGCACCGTTGGCCAGGCGGCGCGCGCGCTGTGAGGCCAGCAGCACGAGCTGAAAGAGGTTATCCACATTCTTCAGACAGTCTTCGACAGTTACCCTGGCCATGGCGGTACTAATTTCCTAAGTAATTCAAGGAGGACGAACCTGTAAGTGTACGGCAATTGCCGCCTGCTACGCCACCAGCGCGGCCAGAAACGGCTGCAGGGCCGCCCGGTCGGAACGCAGGCGCTCCCCGCGGCCATCCAGAATGCTCCCGAGCTCGCTAAGTGCCTGATCAAAGGTGTCGTTGACGACCGCGTACTCGAATTCACGGCAGTGCGACATATCGGTGGCGGCATCCGCGAGTCGGCGCTGAATTACCGCCTCGCTGTCGGTACCCCGGCCGCGCAGGCGCTGCTCGAGCGCTTGGCGCGATGGGGGCAGGACAAAGATGCTGATGCAAGCCGGTAGCGCCCGCCGGACCTGCTGGGCGCCCTGCCAGTCAATCTCCAGCACGACATCCCGCCCATGATGCAAGCGCTGATCGACCTGGGCGCGGCCGGTTCCATAGTAGTTGTCGAACACCCGAGCGTATTCCAGAAATGCGCCCTCGCGGATCAACTGCTCGAAGCGCTCGACGGTGACGAAGAAATAGGATTCGCCCTCGACCTCGCCGGGCCGGCGGGCGCGGGTCGTATGCGAGACCGAGACCACCAGCCGCGGCCGGGTCTCGAGCAATGCGCGCACCAGGCTGGTCTTGCCGGCCCCCGAAGGCGCGGAAATCACATACAGGTGCGGTGATGGGAGATCGGTGGCCATAATTCTCAGTAAATCCCAGATGACTCAGGCGGGCCGCCGGCCGTTGGCGCCGGACCGAGCCCGCTGCCCTGCTTGTACCTGGCGGCGGCACCTACGAACAGCACCAAATCCGATGCCTTTGCCCACAAACTTACACTGCTGGCAGCGGCCCGAGCCGCCCGACATCCTAATTTAGGTGAACCGCGGCCGGGCAGGATTTCATCGCAAAGCGTTTCAGACCAGGTGCCTCGCGCCGCCCGCAAAGTTTCTCCAGCAGCATCTGCTCATCACGCACAGTCAGCATGCGCTACCGGGCCGGATTGATTGATGCCAAGTTCTCGATAGGGGCCCGGGCCGGGCGTGGCACGGTCGTGAGCTGTAGCGTGCGCCGCACATCGGGCGCGGAGCCGAAAAACCATGCACCCTGAGCGGCGGCCCACTGCCAGCTCAAGGCCATGCACGAGGCTGAGCGCCGCTGCGTCCCACTCAGGGGCCGGCATTAAGGGCGTTTGCGCTTGGAGTGCGCGGGAGCCTGCTCGAGCAGGGTGATTGCGAGGGGCCGGCCCCGGACCTGCACACCTGCCAGGCGCTTGAGAATCTCCGGGGGCATGCCGCTGGGCAAGCGCACGAGCGTGTGATCTTCGCGCACCTTGATGCCATTGATCTCGGATCCATCAAGGCCGGCCTCATTGGCGATGGCACCGACGATATTGCCGGCTTGCACGCCATGAAGGCGGCCCACTTCCAGCCGGTAGGTATCCTGCGGTGCAAAGCGCCCGGTGCGCGGACGGCGCGCACCTTCGACGCCATCGGCACGCTCGCGCGTGCCGCTGCGCGCGGCTTTGGTCTCCGGGGCGCGCGAATCCTGATGTTCCTGCCGCTCGCCCAGCAGCAACGGGGCTTTACCCTGCGCGAGCGTGGCGAGCGCCGCGGCCACATCGGCCATGGCGGCGCCGGTTTCCTGGACCAGCTCTTCGACCACACCGCGATAGATATCAGCAACCCCTTGCTCGAGTGTCGCGGCCACACGCTGCTTGAACTTGGCGACACGGGTTGCATTGACATCGGCAATCGTGGGCAGATCCATCGGCTCGATCGGCTGTCGCGTGGCGCGTTCGATCAGGTGCAGCATGCCGCGCTCGCGTGGCGCGATGAACAGGATCGCCTCTCCGCTCCGTCCTGCGCGACCGGTGCGGCCGATCCGGTGGATATAGGATTCGGTGTCGTAAGGCACATCAAAATTGATCACATGGCTGATGCGCTCTACATCCAGCCCGCGTGCCGCGACATCGGTGGCCACAAGGATATCGATCTTCCCGGCCTTGAGCTGCGCGACGGTGCGCTCGCGCTCGGCCTGCTGCATGTCGCCATTCAATGCAGCGGCGGCAAAGCCGCGCGCCTGCAGGCGTTCGGCCAGCTCCACCGTAGCGAGCTTGGTGCGTGCAAAGACCAGCATGCCATCGAAGCTCATCACCTCGAGAATGCGCGTCAGCGCATCGAGCTTGTGCAGTCCGCTGACCAGCCAGTAGCGCTGGCGCGTCAGAGCGCCGGTTGAGGTCTTGCCGCGAATCGTGATTTCACGCGGCTCGCGCAGGTGGCGCTGTGCGATACGACGGATGCCCGGGGCCATCGTGGCCGAGAACAGCGCAACCTGCCGCTCCGCGGGGACCTTGGCGAGGATCGTGTCCATCGCATCGACGAACCCCATCGCCAGCATTTCATCGGCCTCATCGAGCACCACGAAGCGGATGCCCTTGAGGTTCAAGGCGCCGCGCTCGAGATGATCCATCACGCGGCCGGGCGTGCCGACGATCACATGCGTGCCGCGCTTGAGCGCCTGCAACTGCGGCGTGTAGCTCTGGCCGCCATAAATGGGCAGCACATGGAAGCCGGTCAGCTGGCCGGCATATTTCTGGAAGGCTTCGGCAACCTGGATTGCCAGTTCACGCGTCGGCACCAGCACCAGAGCCTGCGGATCGCGCTGCTTCAGATCGAGGCGAGAAAGAATCGGCAGCGCAAAGGCTGCGGTCTTGCCGGTTCCCGTTTGTGCCTGGCCGAGCACGTCGCTCCCTGCCAGCAGCGCCGGAATGGTCGCGGCCTGGATCGGCGAAGGCGCTTCGTAGCCGACTGCGGCCAAGGCCTGCAGTACCGGACCGCTGAGGCCAAGCTCGGCAAAAGTGGCCGGGGCCGCTTCGGTTGTTTTCATGGATTGGAAGGCGTCTAGGTTGATGCGGGTGTACGGCGCGAAGCTGCAGTACTGCTCACTCGATGTTCGGCACTTGCAATTTGCGATGCTCGTATCGTATTGATAAATACTGATAATCGATCGTGTGCTTATACCAGCTGCACGGCTGGCTGCACACCACTGAATGTGTAGCTGGCGGCCCTTGCGCTCCTAGAAAACGCCTCAAGCTGCCAAGTCGAAACTCAGGCCCTGGCAGGAATTGCTTCGCGCTCCAGTTGCGCTCGCACATTCATGGGTCTCCGGGAGGGCCTGCGCCGGGTCCGGGCGGCCCGAAGCTGGGCACGGGCTGCGTCGGCCAGCTCAATCCGTCGTCAACTGCCTTGGGATCGACCTTGGCCGTATTGATGTGATCCGCCCACTCCGCGCCCGTGTTGTTGTACGTCATGCTGTCGGGACTCTCAGGAAGCATGGTCATGTTCCACGCGGTCCACTCGGCCGTCATGCGCTGGTAGATCTCCGGGAACCGGTTCCTGAGATTTGCCCGCTCGAGGGGGTCGTCGACCACATTGAAGAGAAACGCGTTGCCTGCGATCTTCAACACCTTGTAGTCGCCGTCGCGCATTGCGCGCTGAGCGTTGGCTTTATAGCGCCAGAAGAGTTTGCGTGAGCGAATCGGCGCGTCCTGCGTCAATGCCGGCAGCAGGTTCATTCCGTCCGTCGGTGAACCGGCATCGGGCCCGGTGCCCGCCGCAGCCGTGAGCGTCGGCAGCCAGTCCATCAGCATCATGGTCTGAATGCTCACCAGCCCGCCAGGAATATGGCCCGGCCAACGGATGGTTGCCGGAATGCGCAGCCCGCCCTCAAGGAGTTCGGACTTCTTGCCGGTGAACGGCCAGGTATTGGAGAAGCGCTCGCCACCATTGTCGCTGGTGAAGACGACGATGGTGTCCTCCGCCTGGCCGCTCTCGGCGAGTGCTTCGAGCACCAGGTCGATCTGACGATCCATTGCCTCGACCATGAGGTTGTAGGTCCGCAGTGTGCCGCCCTCGGGGCCGGCCATGTTGCTGCCCGTGCGCTTGGATTCCGCCTCGTCTCCGGGGCCCTCCCACGGCCAGTGCGGTGCATTGAAATGCAGGCTCATGAATAGCGGTGCCGGGTTCCCAGCGTGCGCCTGGACGACCTGCACCGCGCGCTGTCCGAGCAGATCGGTCAGATAGCCATGCTGCTCGATCGGTCCGGCGTCCTCCCAGAAATCCGCTTCGGCACCGAACTTGTGGGAGAAGTAATCGAGCGTGCCGCCGCGAAAACCGTAGAAATGATCGTAGCCGCTCTTGAGCGGTCCGAAATTCGGCAGTTCGCCCAGGTGCCACTTGCCGATGAGCCAGGTTTCGTAGCCTGCCTGCTTCAGAATCGAGGGAAGCGTCGGTTGCTCTGCGGGCAGGCCCACGCTCTTGTTCAGGGCCAGAGGCTCTTCCAGGCCGACCTGCAGGCGGTATTGATAGCGCCCGTGATGAGCGCCGTCCGCGAGGCCGTACACACGGCGGAATTGGCGTAGGCCTGGGTGAAGCGCGCCCCCTCGCGCGCAATCTCATCAATGGCGGGTGTTTTAATCTGGGGCGCGCCATAGCAGGAGACATCGGCGACGCCCAGATCATCGGCCAGGATAAAGATGATGTTGGGTCTGGCGCGCGCATTGGCCGCTTGCGCTCGACTGCTGAAAAGCAGTCCGTCCAGAAGGCCGGTGGCGCCCGCCGCGCCTGCAAGCAGAAGCTGGCGTCGCGTCAGTGTGTTACGCATATGGTTCCCGCCTCTTGCTGTGCGTGAGGTAGCAGGAGTGCCGCTCGCCTGTCAATAATCGGCACGCTTGCACTGAGGTGCCGCATCCGGCAGCGATGGACCCCTGATGTTGATCGCGCGCGCCGAAATTCCGTCAGTCGCTTCATGCAGATGGCAGCGGCTGCGTTACCCTGTCCTGCTCACCGGATGCGCTTGCGGCAGGTGGGATTTGCATCTGGGCCGTTAAAGTCCCTATCCTTCACTGCCCGGAGCCAGAGGTGATGTAAATGAAACAGAGCGTTTACGGCCTATTGCTCGCCGCATTGATCGCCATGGCCGCGGATACCGCACAGGCGCACCATTCCCTTTCCGCCTACGATATCACCACCACCATTGAGTTCGGTGGCACCGTCAAGCGTTTCGAATGGTCTGCTCCCCATTGCTGGCTCATCCTGGACGTGCCGGACGAGACCGGTAACTCCACTGAATGGGTCCTCGAGGCGGGCACGCCTGTGGTCAATAATCGCTACGGCTGGAAGCGGGATACGTTTAAATCGGGCGACAAATTGACGGTGACCGTGTTTCCCGCACGTGACGGACCGGGGCATGGCGCGCTCATGCGGGCTGTCTTTTCTGACGGACGCACGCTGGATGGTCCCCTCGCCACTTATCTAAAAAAATGAGGGGCATGCGCATGGTCCTCCGTTTGCACGCTAGATCCCTGCTTGCCACGATCGCCTGCTGCCTTGCGGCGGGCGTCTACGCTCAAGCTCAACCGCAGCCTGCATCGCCTTCGCAGGCCCTGGCACCTCGGCCCGATCCGCGGGATTTTCAGGGCATGTGGCAGGGCCCGATGGGCGACCACAGTTTTTCCGCTGGCTTTAGCGCGCCTCCAACCAGCGGTAAGGATGGGGGAGCACCTGTGGGCTTGAGTTCTATCGGCGGCCCGCTGGGCGAGTTGAGCTCCGCCTTGAGACCTGCAACCGCGGCCAGGTATCAACGTGAACTGCAGTTGATGCTGAAAGGCACGACCCTCATGACTTGGCACGTCGCCTGTCGGCCCAGCATGCCGCAGAATTTAATGGGCGATGACCTTGGCGGCTTCGAAGTCGTGCAGACCCCCACGCGAGTGCTGTTTCTGTTCGACACGGACAATACCTACTGGGAAGTCTATCTCAATCATGACCATCCAAAGAATCTCAAGCCGACCTATCTCGGTCATTCGATCGGGCATTGGGAGGGCAACAAGCTGGTCATCGATACGATTGGCTATAACGGTCGCGCATCCGTGATCAGAAGTGCGTTGCCGAGCACTCAATTGCACACCGTGACTCGCATGTGGAAAGAAGACGGCGGCAAGCAGCTGAAGTACGAAACCTTCGTTGAAGATCCGGTGAATTTAACCCGCTCTGGTAGCTTGCCTGCCCTGTACGTCCAGTGGACCCCCGATCACAGAATTTACGAGGAACATTGCACGCAGAACCCTCGGTCCCAAAACACTGCGGGCATGCTGTTTGAGGATTTCACCCGTGAAGAAGCGTTCCCCTATGTCAACAAGAACAAATAAGGGTGCTGTCGGGGCGTTGGGCCGAGCCGCCCTCATTACGCTGCTGTTCGGTATCGACATGGCGATTTCAACCACCGGGCACGCGGCCGCGGATTTCGCCGGTGCGTGGGTGGTTACGAAATATTCGCCTGAGTTGATAACGAGCGACGGCAAATCGCCGCCGCTCTTGCCGGCAGCCGACAGCCTGTACGGCCAGCGCAAGGCGCTGCGCGCGCAAGGCGATGAGAGCTTCGACATCGTCGCATCGCACTGCGGCCCTCCGGGCATGCCGCGCGTGATGATGCTGCCCTATGCCTTCGAAGTCGTGCAGAACCAGAACAAGCTGGTCTTCCTGTTTGAATGGAACCGCTTGTACCGGCGCGTCGATATCAACGAACCTTCCATGAACGCAGATGACCTGCAATTTACCGGACGGGCCGTTGGCCATTGGGATGGCGATACACTGATCGTCGAAACGACGGACATTGACGACACGCTATTGGACGCGGCCGGCATGCCGCACAGCGCGCAGCTGAAGGTTACCGAGCGGTTGCGACTGCTCAAAGACGGGACTTTGGAAAACCGTATGCGCTTTGAGGACTCGAAAACCTTCTCCGCACCATGGGACACAGTGGTGAGCTATCGTAAGCTGCCGCGAGGAACGCAAGTGCGCGAGGACATTTGTCTTGACCGAATCAAGACGACACCGGCAATCGACGAGAAGAAGTACCTCAGCTACCCGAAATGAGCTGGCGCCCAGCGCGAAGCTCGCGAGCGCGACGAGTGGCGCTTTAAGGAGGGGCAGTTGTTCGCTGCCCCGGATACCAAACGCGGTCACTCGATGTTCTGCACTTGCTCGCGCATCTGCTCGATCAGCACTTTCATCTCTACCGCAATGCGCGTGGTCTCCAGATCCTGGGACTTGGAAGCGAGCGTGTTGGCCTCGCGGTTGAACTCCTGCAGCAGAAAATCGAGCCGCCGGCCGGCCGCTTCCGGCGCGGCCAGCACGCGGCTGGTCTCCTCAAGGTGTCCACCGAGTCGATCCAGTTCTTCGGCCACGTCGAGTCGTTGCAGCAGCAGCACGATCTCCTGCTCGAGCCGTTCATGATTCAACTCACCACCGAGCTCGCGCAGCCGCTCTTCCAGACGCGCGCGGACCCGCAGGTGAATTTCGGGCAGGCGCGTGCGCACCTGATCCAGCAGCGCACTGAGCGCCTGGCAACGCTGGGCGATCAGTTCTGCAAGGCGCTGGCCTTCGCGCGCCCGGTTTGCCACCAGTTCGCTCACCGTGGCCGCGAACAGCTTGCGCACGGCGCTCAGCAGCGCCTCGTTATCGCCTTGCTGCTCACGCAGCACGCCCGGCCAGCGCAGCAGATCAAGGACGTTGATCTGTGCGGTGCCGGGGAGTGCGGCTGCCAGCTCGCGGGCGCGGCCCAGGAGCCCGGCCAGGGCCTCGGCATCGATATCAAGGCCCGCAGCAGTGGCGCTCGGCGCGCGATGCTGGATGGTGCAGTCCACCTTGCCACGGCGCAGCTCACGGCTCAGCGTCTGGCGCAGCTCGGATTCGAGCGCGCGGCAGCTCTCGGGCAGGCGCAGCGAAGCCTCAAGGAAGCGGTGGTTGACGCTGCGGATCTCGCACACCAGCGTGCCCTCGGCTCCGTTAAGCTCCTGGCGCGAGAAACCGGTCATGCTTGAAACCATAGACAACCTGCCAATAGCGGAGAGTCACGCGCCTGATTAAGTCACAGGCGCTCGCATCCTGCTGACTTCGAGTTCTGCGTGGTGATATAAGACGCCGCAAGTTTAACCGAATGGTCTGGAGCTCGCTTGCGGGTCGAACACGCACAAATCAGTCTGCTCGGCGCACGCGAGACCAACCAGGATCGCGTCTCGGTCGTGGTCTCAGATCAGGCTGCGCTGCTAATAGCCTGCGATGGCATGGGCGGCCATGCCGAAGGCGAGCGCGCTGCGGTGCTGGCGCAGGCGCTGCTGACCGAGCGCTTCAACCAGACCCCGCACCCGCTGTTCGATCCGCTGGGGTTCCTGCATCTGGTCATCGGTGCCGCGCACCAAAAGGTGGTCATGACCGGAGCCGGCATGCCGCTCGAGACCCGGCCGCGCGCTACGTGCGCGGTATGTCTGGTTCAGCAGCGCTCGGCGTACTGGGCGCACGTGGGCGATAGCCGCATTTATCATCTGCGCGGCGGCCGGATGGTGACGCGCACGCGCGATCACAGCCATGTTGAGGTGCTGGTGCGCGAAGGGGTGATCTCGCCCGATCAGCTACAGACCCATCCGATGCGCAACTTCGTCGAATCGTGCTTAGGTGGCGAATCCCTGGTGCCGGAAATGAGCCTAAGCCGCCGCCAGCCGCTGCAAGCTGGCGATGTGCTGCTGGTGTGCACCGATGGCCTGTGGGCCAATCTGGATGATGCGAGCATTGCCGCCGCTTTCGCGGCACCTGATACCGTGCTGCTGGAGGCCCTGCAGCGCCTGAGCGAGCGCGCCGTGGCCCACGGCGGCGCCGGCAGCGACAATACCTCGAGTGCCGTCCTGCGTTTTCTGGAGTAAACCCACATGTCCCAGCGTCCCGATGGCCGCGCCGCCGATGGGCTGCGCGCGGTCCGCTTTACCCGTCGCTATACCGAACACCCGGAAGGCTCGGTGCTGGTCGAATTCGGCCAGACCCGCGTGCTCTGTACCGCCAGTATCGAGGAAGGGGTACCCGGATTCCTGCGCGGCAAAGGCCAGGGATGGATCACGGCCGAATACGGCATGTTGCCGCGCGCCACCCACACGCGCTCCGCACGTGAAGCGGCGCGCGGCAAGCAGACCGGCCGCACGCAGGAGATTCAGCGTCTGATCGGGCGCTCGCTGCGGGCGGTCGTCGATCTGGCCGCGCTCGGCGAACGAACCGTAACGCTTGACTGCGACGTACTGCAGGCCGACGGAGGTACTCGCACGGCCTCGATCACCGGCGCCTATGTGGCACTGGCCGATGCCTGCGAGAGCCTGCGGGCACGACGCGTCCTGAGCTCCAGTCCCTTGCACGGCCAGGTCGCCGCGGTTTCGGTGGGCATTGTGCGCGGCATGCCGGTGCTTGATCTGAATTACAGCGAGGACTCGGAGGCCGAGACCGACATGAACGTGGTGATGAACAACGCCGGCGGCTTCATTGAAGTGCAGGGCACTGCCGAAGGCCACGCCTTCCGTCGCCACGAGCTCGATGCCTTGTTGAATCTGGCCGCAACCGGGATCGCCGAGCTGTGCGCACTGCAAACCCAGGTGCTGGGGGCCTGAGGCCACCTCATTGTGTCCATGAAGCTGATCCTCGCGAGCGCCAATCCGGGCAAGCAGCGCGAGCTGGCAGTCCTGCTGGCGCCGCTGGGCCTGGAACTGCTGCTACAAAGCGCGCTCGGCATCGAGAGCATCGAAGAGACCGGCAGCAGTTTTGTCGATAACGCGCTGCTCAAGGCGCGGCACGCGGCCGAGCGCAGCGGCCTGCCAGCGCTGGCCGATGACTCTGGACTCGAGGTGGATGCGCTCGGTGGCGCACCGGGTGTGCGCTCGGCGCGCTTCGCCGGCGAGGGCGCCAGCGATGCTGACAACAACGCGCTGCTATTGAGCCGGCTCAGCGGCGTGCCGCAGGCGCTGCGCACGGCGCGCTATCGCTGTGTGCTTGCGCTGGTGCGCAGCGCTCTGGATCCGGCGCCGCTGCTGGCCGAGGCTCAGTGGGAAGGCCACATCGCTCTGGCACCCCAGGGAACCGGCGGTTTTGGCTACGACCCGCTGTTCCTGCCCGCCGATCGGGCGGACACCGCAGCGCAGCTCACCGCCGAGGAGAAGAATGCAATCTCGCATCGGGGCCGGGCGCTACAGGCCTTGCTCAGGCTGCTACCGGATGTCATTTCGCACTGACAGCAATGCTGCTCGCTCGCCGTGCCGGCAGCGCCCGGTGGCGTTCCCGTGACTGCCCTCGAGCTGCCACCGCTCGGGCTTTATGTGCATTTTCCCTGGTGCGTGCGCAAGTGCCCGTATTGCGATTTCAATTCCCATACGCTGCACGGGGCGCTCCCCGAAGCCGCCTACATTGAGGCGTTGATCGAGGATCTGGCCGCACAGGCCAGCGCTGCCCAGGAGCGGGTGGTCACCAGCGTATTCTTTGGCGGCGGCACACCCAGCCTGATCACACCGGCGGCGATCGAGCGGCTGCTCAAGTCGATTGCCGCCCAGCTCGCGCTCAGCAGCGAGGCCGAGATCACGCTCGAGGCCAATCCGGGCACAATCGAGCGCGGCCGCTTCAATGAATATCGCGCCGCTGGCGTCAATCGCGTGTCCCTCGGCGCGCAGAGTTTTGCCGCCGAACAGCTGGCGCGGCTCGGACGCATTCACTCCCCACAGGACACGCACCGGGCCGTCGCCGAGCTGCACGCCGCGGGCCTGAGCAACTTTAATCTGGATCTGATGTATGCCTTGCCAGGGCAGGATCTGGCCGCGGCGCTCGCTGATATCGAGGCGGCGATCGCGCTGGCGCCACCGCATCTTTCGCACTATCAGCTGACCCTCGAGCCTGGCACCGTATTCGGCGCCCTGCCACCGGCCGGCCTGCCGACCGACGAGTCTGCCGCGGCGATGATGGAGCAATGTCAGGCACGGCTGGCCGCTGCAGGCTATGGCCACTACGAGATCTCGGCTTATGCACGGGCGGGTGCGCAGTGCCGACACAATCTCAATTACTGGCAGTTCGGCGATTATCTGGGTATCGGCGCCGGTGCACATGGCAAGTACACGGATCTGGCTGCGCAGCGGATCCGGCGCACCGTGCGCGAGCGTGAACCGCGCCGCTACCTGGCGCACGGCGCGGGGGCTCCGCTGCCCACACAGACGGTGGCGGCCGAGGAGTTGCCCTTCGAGTTCATGCTCAACGCGCTGCGTTTGCCAGCCGGATTCGAGCCGGATCTGTTTGAGCGGCGTACCGGGGAGCCACTCGCGCGCATCGCACCGACGCTGCGTGCGCTGGAGGCGCGCGGACTCATGCAGCACAGCGCCGGCCATTGGCATGCCAGCGAGCTGGGACTGCGCTTTCTAAATGACCTGCTGACCGCCTTTCTGCCCACGCGCCCAAGCCCCGGGTCGCGCGCCGCACCACGCCATGCCTAAAATATCCTGATGCTGCCTAGGCTTAGCGCATTTGATGCGGCGGCAGAGGTGTTATGCACAGCAGCTTTATGGTGGCCGGCAAAAAGAGTGATTTACGTCTCACTTCGTAATTCTTGCTGCACATGCCGGTCGTAACTCTTTGTTTTTATAGGCTGTAATACGCTGGTCATTATTTGTCCAATTCGACAGATATGCAGATTTTGCTACTGCGCGAGATCCGTAAATCTGACTTGCCCACAGAGTTATCCACAGATTTTGTGGATAATGTAAGTGCTTCTACGTAGAGGCACTTGTCGGGAATCCCTCGCATCGCTAGACTGCGCGCCCCCTATTGATTGGGTCCGACCTGTCGGACCCATTCCATGACGCGTCTCGTGCGCAAGGTTGGCCAACATGAAAGCCGCAACCCACCCGGACTACGCCGCCATTACGGTGACCTGCAGCTGCGGGAACACCTTCTCGACCCGCTCGACGCTCGGTCACGATCTGAGCGTTGACGTGTGCGCCGCCTGCCACCCCTTCTACACCGGCAAGCAGAAGATGGTCGACACCGCGGGTCGCGTTGATAAGTTCCGCAAGAAGTACGCGCCCCGCGCTGCGGTAACCTGAAGTCGCGCTGCGGGCGAGTGCTTCGCTTCGCGCCGGTACTTTTTTATTCTTCGCCGCTTTGCCGGCCGAGCGCCTCGTGCGCCCGGCCGGCTGCCTTGATTCCGTCGCGCGTCCATGTAACGCTGGTGTCGGATGTCGAGCGCCGCGTCCTGCGCCGCTGGTGATCCGCAGCCTGCTTAAGGAACCTTGGCCGCATGACAAGCCCCAGCTATACCCTGACCAATCCGGCGACCGGGAAGAGTTCTGAGCTTCCGGTCAAGACCGGCACGATCGGTCCCGCAGTGCTGGATATCGCTGCGATCAACAAGGATCACGGGGTATTCACCTTTGATCCGGCCTTCGGCGTCACCGCCAGCTGCGAAAGCAAGATCACTTATATCGATGGCGATGCCGGGGTGCTCCTGTACCGCGGCTACCCGATCGAGCAGCTGGCAGCCAAGAGCAGCTTCATGGAGGTCGCCTATCTGCTGATTCATGGCGACCTGCCGACCGCCCCACAGCTCAGTTCCTATGTGGGCAGTATCACGCATCACACGATGATCCACGAATCGCTGCTGCGCTTTTTCAACGGCTTTCACCACAACGCGCACCCGATGGCAATGGTCTCGGCGGTCGTGGCCTCGATGTCGGCGTTCTATCACGACTCGATGGACATCAATAATCCGCGCCACCGCGAGATCTTCTCGCACCGCATTGTCGCCAAGCTGCCGACGATCGCGGCCGCGGCCCACAAGCACTCGACCGGCCAGCCCTTCATCTACCCGCGAAACGATCTGGGCTACTGCGCCAACATGCTCAATATGTTCTTCGCGGTGCCGTGTGAGCCCTACCAGGTCGACCCGACCGCCGCCGCAGCGCTCGATCTGCTCTTTATCCTGCACGCTGACCACGAGCAGAACGCCAGCACCTCAACTGTGCGCCTGGCCGGCAGCACTGGCGCAAATCCTTATGCAGCCATCTCGGCCGGTGTGGCCGCGCTCTGGGGGCCGGCGCATGGCGGGGCCAACGAGGCGGTGCTCTCGATGCTCGAGCAGATCGGAACCGTGGAGAACATCCCCAAGTACCTGGCCATGGCCAAGGACAAATCGAGCCACTTTAAACTGATGGGCTTCGGACACCGCGTCTACAAGAATTTTGATCCGCGCGCGAAGATCATCCGCGAGATGTGCCACAAGGTACTGGCCAAGTTCGGGCGCGATGACAATCCGCTGTTCGAGCTGGCACTACGTCTGGAGGAAATTGCACTGAAGGATGAGTACTTCATCTCGCGCAAGCTCTATCCGAATGTGGATTTCTACTCCGGCATCATCTACAGCGCGCTTAATATTCCGCGCGCGATGTATACGGTGATGTTCGCGATCGCGCGTACTGCCGGCTGGGTGGCGCACTGGCTCGAGATGATCGGCGATCCGGCGATGCGTATTGCCCGCCCGCGCCAGCTCTACACGGGTCCCGTGCAGCGTGACTACGTGCCCTCCGAGAAACGCGCCATCACCTAGAGCGCTGCATCGACCAACTGCGCCAGTTCCGCGGTGCCGGCGCGGCGCATCGGCCGCCCATCGACCGGGCTGACCGGGGCCTGGCGGATGCCATCCGGCGGGAACACCGTCACCTCGATCATCTGCCGGGATAACTCAAAGCGCAGCCCGGGATAGGCCCGGAAACGTGCGGCATCGAGCCGCAGCCGCCGCTCCGTCACCTCATGTTCGATACCCCGATCGAGCAGGCGCAGCGCCACCGTCTCGGCGCGTTCGGCGAACAGGTGCAGCTGCACCTCCGCATGCGCGGTGGCTGTGCCGCTGAGCACCGGGCCTACCAGCCGCGGCTCGAACTCTGTGAACCACTGCATCGCCCGCAACGCCACCTCGCGCTGAGCCTTGAGCGTGAGCTGGTGCGTGTCGGTCGCGAACAGGCGCTGATATTCCATCAGCGCCGATTCGATCTCGGTGTTCCGGGGCAGCACGGCCTCATCGGTAATGCTAAAGCGTTCGGCCGCCTTGCGCTTGGCGGTCAGGAAATCGTGGATCCCCTGTTCCGACATGATGCGCGCCGCCTCTTGGGCGAGAGCTCGCCGTAGGTTGCCGCTGCGGGGAGATTGGCGCCGGTTCATGGGCTGCTGCCTATCTGGCTATCAGAACAAGGGTCCGCTGTTCTCTGGGACGCTCGGCACCGGCGTGCTCGGCACCCCGTTGATCATGCCGGGTACCGCATTGGCCGGCAAATGGTCGGCTAGGAAGTACTCAAGCTTGGAATCCGGATCATTGGCGCCGGTCAATAATCCGGTGCGGGTCGAGACGCGCAGGCTGAGGATCCCCTCCGGCTGCGGTCGCGGCACATCGGGCACACCGCGCAGCGCCTCACGCATGAAATTGACCCAGATAGGAACCGCAGTCTTGCTGCCCTGTTCGGTTTCACCCAGCGATCGATCCTGGTCGAAGCCGACCCAGACTGTGGCCACGATATGCCGGTCAAAGCCGTTGAACCAGGCATCGCGCGAGTCATTGGTGGTACCGGTCTTGCCGCCAATATCGTTACGCCCGAGCACCCTGGCACCGACGCCGGTACCGCGCTTGATGACATCACCCATCAGATCGTCCATCAGCCAGGCGTTGGCGGCGCTGATGATGCGCGGCGCCTGCTCCGTGGGTGGCACGAGGCCCGGCTGGCGAGCGAAGCCATTGATGCTCTCGCCGTCGGTTCCCGCAATGGTGGCCGGCGTCGCGATGGGCAGCCCCTGGCCGGGAGCCGGCGGCGCTGCTGAGTCTGGCGGCTGCACCGCAGCTGCAACAGCGGGCTCCTGCGCAGGCGCCGAAGAGTCCGTGACGGCGGCCGGTGTCTCGCCCGGGTTTCCGGCCGGCGCGGCGGGCGCAGCGGCGGCCGGACAGTCCTCGCACACGCGCTTGGGTGCCGCACGGTAGAGCACCGTGCCGTCATCGGACTCGATCCGATCGATAAAGTACGGCTCAATCTTGTAGCCGCCATTGGCAAAGGTGGCATAGCCGGTCACGACCTGGATCGGCGGTACCTGCAGCGTCCCGAGTGCCAGGCTCTCGCTGTGGGGCATCGCGGCCGGATCAAAGCCAAAGCGCGCGGCGTAATTGATGACCTCATCCGGGCCCATACTTCTGAGCAGCCGGATCGAGACGTAGTTTCGGGAATGGACCAGCGCCTCCCGAAATGGCATCGGCCCGCTGAATTCACCGCCGGAATTCTTCGGACGCCAGGCCTCCTCAGTGCCCTTGTCATTTACCCAGGCCGGCGCATCCATGATGATCGAGGCGGTCGTGAAGCCATGCTCGAGCGCCGCTGAATAGAGGAAGGGCTTGAAGCCGGATCCGGGCGCGCGCCGTGGCTGGGTCACGCGGTTGAATTCATTGCTGTAGTAGTCAAAGCCGCCGACCAATGCGGTGATCGCGCCATCATCGGGATCCAGAGCCACCATCGCGCCCTGCGCCTCAGGCAGCTGCGCCAGCACGGCATTGCCCTTGCCGTCGCTGACCACGTAGATGACATCGCCCCGATGCAGTACTGAGTCGGCCTGACCGGCGCCAGTGCGCGCCCAGGCCAGTCCATCCCAGTCGATCTCGGCAAAGCCATTGCCACGGATGTAGACGCGCGCCGCCTTGGGCGCCACCGAGACCACCAGTGCCGGCTGCAGGATTGCGACCTCGCTGACCCCCAGCAGCAGCGCGTCAAGCTGCGCCGGTTGGGCGCCGGCATCGAATTTCACGTTCTGTAGCGGACCCCGGTAGCCGTGGCGGCGATCGTAATCAAGCAGCCCCAAGCGCAGCGCGCGGTTGGCCACCGTCTGCAGGCGGCTGTCGATGGTGGTGATGACGCGGTAGCCGGCGTTGATGGCCGCCTCACCGTAGCGCGCGACAATCTCCTGCCGCACCATCTCGGCCACGTACGGGGCCTCGACGTCGTAGCGCGGCGCGTATTCGCGGGCCTGCACCTGCTCGGCGCCGGCGCGCGCCGCAGTGGCGGCGTCGATGAAGTGATTGGCGGCCATGCGCTGGAGCACGTAGTGGCGCCGTCCGGCCGCGGCGCGCGGATTGCTCGCCGGGTTGTAGCGCGATGGGGCCGGCACGATGCCGGCAAGGGTTGCCATCTCGGCGATCGACAGATCCGAGAGCGACTTGCCGAAATACACTTCAGCGGCCGCGGCCACGCCATAGGCCCGCTGCCCGAAGAAGATCACATTCAGATAGGTGTTGAGGATCTCCTCCTTGCTGAATTCACGCTCCATGCGCAGTGCCACGAACACCTGCTGAAGCTTGCGGCGCACCGTGCGGTCGGGTGTCAGGAACATGTTCTTGGCAGCCTGCATCGTGATGGTGCTGGCGCCCTGCGAGAAATCCCCGCTCTCAAGGTCCGCGAACAGCGCGCGCACCATGCCCCGATAGTCGATGCCCCCGTGCTGGAAGAAGTGCTCATCCTCTGCGGCGAGGAAGGCTTCGCGCACCAGTGGCGGAATATCCTCGTAGTGCACCGGGATGCTCCGGCGCTCGCCAATCTGCTCAATCAGCTCGCCATTGCGCGCGTACACCCGCAGCGGTACCTGCGTCGGCCCAGTGCGCATGGCGGCCACGCTCGGAAGCGAGGGATACAGATAGATGTAGCTGCACACCACTGCGTACAAGGCCAGCAGGCCGAGCACCACTACGAATGTCGCCAATCCAACAACAACACGGACCGTGCGGGACTTCACCTAATCTCACTCCAAGTGTTGCGTTGTGGGTCGCGCCCGTGCTGAAGTGGTGCGCGTCGAATGGGGTCTCGTCTTTCTGAGGTATTCAATAGGGAGCATGCCTGAAGGTGTCTTTGACGCCACAGAGTGAGCTCGAACAAAACCGTGAGTCCGCTCACGTTCAATTTAACCAATGACTGATATATATTCGCAGCATTACGAACCGCCTTCGCCGCTTTGGCGTGTATCTTACTGAAAAGGAAGGAAAAAGTGTTCCTGTTCTCGCGTAAGTACCGCCAGCTACTCGGGCTGGACATTACCACCTCATCGATCAAGCTAATTGAGCTGTCGATGGCGGGGGGCCAATACCGTGTCGAGGCCTACGCGGCCGAGCCGACACCTCCTAACTCCATGAATGAGAAGTCAATCGTCGACCCCCAGTCGATTGGCGATGCGATCGGACGCGCCGTAAAGCGCTCCGGGGCCAAGAGCCGCGAGGTTGCGATCGCAATCAGCGGTGATGCCGCCATCACTAAGGTAATCCAGCTACCCCATGGCCTGCGCGACAGCGACATGGAAGCCCAGGTCGAGATGCAGGCTGATCAGTACATCCCCTTCCCGATGGATGAGGTCAGCTACGACTTCGAAGTCCTGGGGCGCTCCGATAAGGACTCCGAGTCCGATGATGTGCTGCTGGTCGCCTCGCGCACCGAGAACGTTGAACAGCGTCGCGCGGCCGTGGCCGCCGCCGGCCTCTCGGCCCGGATCGTCGATGTCGAAGCCTTTGCGCTGGAAAATGCCTGCAAGCTGATGACCCATCAGATGCCCGATGGGGGCATCGATCATGCCATTGCCGTGGTCGATTTCGGGGCCAGCAGTACCACTTTCAGCGTGCTCAAGAACCTGCGCGTGGCCTACACCCGCGATTTCGCCTTCGGTGGCCAGCAGCTGACCGAAGAGATCATGCGCACCTATGGTCTGACGATGGAAGAGGCCGGGCGCGCTAAAAAAGAAGGCGGCCTGCCGGGCAACTACCAGACCGAAGTGCTTGATCCGTTCATCGATGACATGACCCAGCAGGTGAGCCGCTCGATGCAGTTCTATCTGGCCTCCGGTAGCGGTCGCGAGCAGCCGGAGAAGGTCCTGATCTGCGGCGGCTGCGGCAACGTCCCAGGCGTCGCCGATGTCATCCAGAGTCGAGTCGGTATCCCTGCCGAAAAGGGCGACCCGCTCGGGCAGATGAAATTATCGGCGCGTGCCCGCGCCCAAGCCGTGCAACGTGATGCGACGGCGTTGCTGACCGCCTGCGGTTTGGCCCTGCGGAGCTTCGACTAATATGCCACGCATAAACCTACTTCCCTGGCGAGAGCAAGAGCGCAAAGAGCGCCGCGTCGCCTTCCTGGTGTGGCTGGGCGGCGCGGCGGTCGCGGCAGTTATCGCCTGCGGTGCGGCCTACCTGCTCTTTGATTCGCTGATCAACGCCCAGAACCAGCGCAACCTGCGGCTGCAGCGCGAGATCAAGACGGTGGATCGGCAGATCGAGCAGATCAATGATCTCGAGGCGCAGAAGCAGCGCTTTATCTCCCGCATGCAGGTCATCGACAAGCTGCAGCGATCGCGCTCTGAGGAGGTGCACCTCTTTGATGAGATCGCGACCACAATTCCCGATGCGACCTACCTGACGGCCTTTACCCAGGACAATCGCAAGCTCAAATTCGAAGGTGTCGCGCAGTCCTCCACGCGTGTCTCGGCCTTTATGCGCAACATCACCGCCTCGCAATGGATGCGAAATCCGGATCTTGAGGTCGTCGAAGTCAGAAACGCGAACGGTGTGGGCAGCAACTTTGTGCTCTATGCCGAGCAGGTCAGCCCGACAGCGACGGCGGATGATGCGGACAAGACCGCCACCAAGCCCAAGCCCAAGCGGGGTGGCTCATGAATTGGCTGCAGGAACTGCGCTCACTTGACCCGCGCGATCCGGGCCGCTGGCCGCTGGCGGTACGCATCGGCGCGGTTACGCTGTGTTTCGTGGTGTTGGCTTTCATGGGCATTTATTTCTTCGTCTGGCAGGGCCAGGAGCAGCAGCTCCAGAGCCTCGAGGACAAGGAGATGACCCTGCGCATGGAATATCGCGACAAGCATGCCAAGGCGACCAATCTTGAGATCTACAAGCAGCAGCTTGCCGACATCGAAAAATCCTTCGGCGCGATGCTGCGTCAGCTGCCGAGCAAGACCGAGGTGGATAATCTGCTGGTCGACATTTCGCAGACCGGCCTAGCAGCGGCGCTCGAGCAGAAACTGTTCCAGCCCCAGCCGGAGATCCGGCGCGAGTTCTACGCCGAACGCCCGATCAGGATCCGCTTTAACGGCAGCTACCACCAGTTTGGGCAGTTCGTCAGCGGTATCGCCGCGCTGCCGCGCATCGTCACGCTCCATGATGTGCAGATCAAGACAATCGCTGGCAGCGGCTATGACAACCTGACGATGGATCTGACCGCCAAGACCTACCGCTATCTCGATGATGAAGAGTTGGCTCAGGCCGAATCCGAGAAGCGAGTCAAGCGGTGAGCGGGCGCATGAGACAGGTCAGCGACATGACACACCACACTCCCGGTACCGCGGCGCGCGCCCTCTTCGTGGCGCTGGCGCTTATGGGGGGCCTGCTGCTGGCGGGCTGCTCGAGCCGCGATTCGGACCTCGACAATTTTATTTCGCAGACCAAGCAGGCGCCGGGCGGACGCGTCGAGCCGCTGCCCGAGGTCAAGCCCTACGACTCTTATGCCTATGCCTCGAGTGCGCTGCGATCGCCGTTCGTGCCCGGCTCTTCCAGTAGCGTGAACAGCGCGCACTCGAGTGATCATCGCAACCGCGAGTTCCTCGAGCAGTTTTCGCTCGATACGCTGCGAATGGTCGGCACACTCAATCAGGGCGGCCAGTCCTATGGTCTGGTGCAGGCCAGGGACGGACGCGTACAACGGGTGCTGGTGGGCAATCACATGGGCCAGAACGAAGGCCGGATTACTGCTATTACCCCAACGAAGATTACTTTGACTGAAGTCGTTCCGGACGGGCTTGGCGGGTACCTGGAGCGACCCGCCGCGCTGGCGTTGAACGAGTGATGCGCAGGGAGTACATGAGAATGAATCGATCGACCCTATTCAATAACCTGCGCTACGCGCTTGGCATCGTGCTGCTGGGTGCCGCCGCGGGGCTCGTTGCGGCACAAGCGCCGGCCTCCGACGCTGCTGCTAACCAGCTGCAGTCGATCGACGTGCAGACCCTGGCCGGCAAGCAAGTGCAGCTCACGCTGCACCTGTCGGGTCCGGCTCCGCAACCGCTGGCCTTTACCATCGACAAGCCAGCCCGCATCTCTCTGGATCTGCCCAACACGACTCTGGCGCTGCCCTCGCGCCGCATTGACGTGCGACAGGGCGGAATCGACACCGTGTTGGCTGCCGAAGCCGATGGCCGCTCGCGCATCGTGCTGAACCTTGATCAGCTGCAGCCCTACGCGACGCGCGTGCAGGGCAATGATGTGATCGTGACGGTCGGCGCCATGGGCCAGGCGGCATCGGCTGCACCAGCGGGCGCAAGCGTTGCGGCGACCGCACCGAGCGGCGGGCGCATGATCCGCAGCATTGACTTTCGTCGCGGCGAAGGCGCTGTGGGCCGCCTGATCGTCAAGCTCTCTGATCCGCGCACCCCGGTGAGCCTGCGCCAGCAGGGCAACCAGATTTTCATCGACTTCAGTGGCACCGATCTGCCCAAGACGCTGCAACGCCGTTACGACACGGCCGACTTTGCGACCCCGGTGACGGGCTTCGATGTCGAGCACACCGGCAATGACACGCACATCGTGATGACCGGTAGCGGCGAATTCGAGCAGCTCGCCTACCAGTCCGATGATCAGTACGTGGTCGAAGTGCAGGCCCCGAAGGCGAAGGCCCCCGTCGCCACCGATGTGAAGGAGTACAAGGGTGAGAAGCTCTCGCTGAACTTCCAGGATATCGAGACCCGAGCGGTGCTGCAGCTGCTGGCCGATGCCAGTGGCCAGAACATCGTGGTCTCTGACTCGGTCAATGGCAGCGTTACGCTGCGATTGCAGAGTGTGCCCTGGGACCAGGCGCTCGATATCGTGCTGCGTGCCAAGGGCCTGGACAAACGCCAGCAGGGCAATGTGATCATCATCGGCCCGACCGCGGAGCTTGCCGAACGTGAAAAGGCCGAGCTCGCCTCCAAGCGCGATGTACAGGAACTCTCGCCGATCCATACCGAATACCTGCAGATCAATTACGCCAAGGCCTCCGACATCGCGGCGCTGCTCAAGGTGTCGGGTGGCAATTCAGTCATTTCACAGCGTGGCAGCGTCGCGGTCGATGCGCGCACCAACATGCTGCTGATCTCCGATACGGCCGATCGCATCAGCGATGTCCGCAAGCTGGTCGCATCCCTGGACATTCCGGTGCGCCAGGTGTTGATCGAGACCCGCATCGTCATCGTCAACGATGATTTCACCCGCCAGCTCGGCGCAATGCTCGGCGTTACCCAGACTGCCTCGGTCGGTAACAATGGCCTGTTCGAAACGACCGGCACCGCCGCGGGCACCGACCTGGGTCTGAGCAGCGCCTTGTCGAATCTGGCTTCAACCGGCTCGGTCTATCCGGTCGGCGTGCCGACCGGCGCCAACGCCCCCAATCGCTATAACGTCAACCTCCCGGTCTCGAGCCCCGCGGGCAGCATCGCCTTCATGCTGCTTGGCAACAGCAACATCGTGGATCTGGAGCTGTCGGCTGCGCAGGCCGAAAGCCGCGGCGAGATCGTGTCATCCCCGCGCGTGATCACTGCCAACCAGCAGGAGGCGACGATCAAGCAGGGTGTGGAGATTCCCTATCAGCAGTCAGCTTCCAGCGGCGCGACCACGATTTCCTTCAAGGACGCGGTCTTGCTGCTCAAGGTAAAGCCGCTGATCACACCCGATAACCGCATCATCCTGGATCTGGATATCTCCGATGACGCGGTCGGCTCGGTGGTAGTGGCCTCAGGCGGCGTGAACGTGCCGGCCATCGACACCCGTGCCATCAAGACCGAAGTCCTGGTCGGAGACGGCCAGACCGTGGTCCTGGGTGGCATCCTCTCCACCACGCACACTGACGATGAGACCAAGGTGCCGTGGCTGGGCGACATTCCGATTCTGGGCAATCTGTTTAAGACGACGACCAAGACGAACAATAAGGATGAGCTGCTGATCTTTGTGACTCCGAAGATCATTCGTGAAGGGGTCAGCGTGAATTGATGACGCCAGGGGAGTGGCGGCATAACGGAATCCTTACTGTTTAGGTGATGCACATGCGAATTTTCAAATGGGTGTTGGCCTCGGTCGCGTTCGTCGCGCTCGGCAGCTGCGGCGGTAGTGGCAGTTGCGGCAACTTTGCCACCTGCTCCTCCGGGGGCGGCGGGGGCGGCACGCAAAATACCGGCGTGGCACTGATCTCGGTGACCACAAGCGTGCCGACCATTTCGACGGACGGGACGGCGGTCGCTACCATCACCGCGACCGCAGTGAACAGCCAGAACGACGCCGTCGCCGATGTTCCGCTGACGGTGACCGCCAGCGCCGGCGCCATCACCGGCACCCCGGTCACGACCGATGCCAGCGGTGTAGCCACGGTGACACTCTCAGCTCAGGGCGTCGCTGCCGGGACCGCGATCACCGTCACGGTTGCCTCGGGCTCGGCCCGTGGCACCGTCGTCGTCAATGTGATCGCCGCACAGGAAACCGTTACCGTTACCACCAGTTCGCCACAGATGCCTTCGGCGGGCACGAGCCCGGTGACGATCACCGCGCTGGTGCGTGGCGCAAGCAACCAGCTGCTCTCCGGCGTACCGGTGAGCTTCGGAGCCACTTCAGGCGGACTGCAGACCAGCTCAGGCACCAGCTCGGTCAATACCGGCGCCAATGGCGCCGCGACCGCGACACTGACGACGGCCGGCGATCCCTCGAACCGCAGCATTACGGTCACGGCGACTGTCGGCAATGGCACGAGCGGCACGGTCACCGTGAACGTCGTCGGTACGACCTTGTCCGTCGCCGGGCCGGCGAGCGTGATTCAGGGTACGGTCAACACCTATACCGTGGCGCTGGCCGATTCGAGCGGCAACGGCATCCCGGCCACGGTCGTTGCGCTGACCTCGGCCGTCGGCAATCCGCTCAGCAGCCCGACGGTCACGACCGACAGTACCGGGCATGCCTCCTTCACGTTGACCGCCACCTCGGCGATGAACGATACGCTCACGGCCAAAGCGCTCGGCCTGTCGACGCCGCAGGCAGTAACGGTCAGTTCCCAGGCCTTTGCTTTTACGGCACCGCTGGCCAACGCCGATATTGATCTGGGGGCAGCGCAGACCGTCTCGGTGACCTGGACGAATGGTGGCGCCCCGCAGGCTGGCCAGACTATCAACTTCTCCACCACCCGCGGCGAGTTCAACGGTACTGCGGCGGTAACCGCCTCCGCGGTGACCAACGCGCAGGGTGTGGCGACGGTAACGATCGCTTCGACGACGGCGGGCCCGGCGCAAATCACCGCGACGGCGACCGGTGTCTCCTCGCAGGTCGGTGTGGAGTTTGTTGCCACGCAGCCGACACTGCTGAACCTGCAGGCGAGCCCCGATACGGTGCCGACGCTCGGTCAGAGCACGATTACCGCTGTGCTGCGCGATGCGCAGGGGAACCTGGTCGCGAATCAGACGGTGGACTTCCAGCTGCAGGACACGACCGGCGGCTCGCTGTCGGTCGGCTCAGCGATCACGGATCTGCAGGGCATCGCCCAGAGCACCTATACCGCTGGCAGTATCGTCAGTGCCACGAATGGCGTGACCATCACGGGCACCGTTCCCGGGACCAGTGTGCCGGCCGTCACCGCGACGCTGACCGTGGGTGGCCGGACGGTGTTCCTGGTGTTCGGCACCGGTGTAACAATCGGTGAGAATTCGACTGCGACGCAGTTCATCCTGCCCTACGTGGTGCAGGCCACGGACTCGGATGGCAACCCGCAGCAAGGGGTGAATATCACGCTCGCAGTGGTGTCCAATCCCACCGCGTCCGGCGGCCCCGCCTATTTCAAGGGATTCTGGTCGCAGACCAACACGAGTGCGCCGTGGGTGCAGACCATAAACGCCAGTTGCGCGAACGAAGACGTGAACGGTAACGGCGTGCTCGACCCGGGCGAAGATACCAACCACAACGGCAGGCTCGATCCGGGCAACGTCGCCAACGTGGTGCCTTCGACGGTCACGACCGATAGCACGGGATCGGCAACCTTCAATATTTACTACCCCGAGGACCATGCGGCCTGGGTGGTGGTGCAGCTGACGGCGACGACGCTGGTACAGGGTACTCAGAACTCGACCACGGCCACCTTCACGTTGCCGATGAAGGCTTCATATATCGCTCCGAGCAGCACCGATGTGCCTGGCGCGATCAGCCCCTACGGTACGGCCAACAGCTGCGCCAATCCGAACTGATCCCTTAGCGCTCCACCCGAGTGGACTTCGCGGCCGCCCTTTGGGCGGCCGCTTTGTTTATGATGTGCCCATTCCTCAACGGGCTACCCGGGTCGCGATGATCGGCAGCAGTAATATCTTCCTCATTGGGCCGATGGGTTCGGGCAAGACCGCAGTGGGCCGCGCGCTTGCCAGGCTGCTCGACTACCCCTTCCTCGATAGCGATCATGAGATCGAGGCACACACCGGTGCCGACATCCCGCTGATTTTTGAGCGCGAGGGGGAGGCCGGCTTCCGACGCCGCGAGCACGAGATGATCGCCGAACTCACGGCGCGCGAGCACATCGTGCTCGCCACCGGTGGCGGCGCCGTACTCGATCCCGAGAACCGACGGCTGCTCGCTGCGCGCGGCTGGGTGGTCTACCTGGAAACTTCGGTAGCGCAGCAAGCTGAACGCGCGGGGCGCACCCGGCACCGCCCGCTGCTGCACGACGCCGACCCCTATGAACGGCTTGAGCAGCTGATGCAGGTGCGGGAGCCGCTTTACCGAGAGATCGCCGATTTCGTAATTTCCACCACGCGCCGACGCGTGTCCGCGGTCGCCGCAAGCATTCTTGCGGCATTTCGCGGCAAGCCGTTACCGCAAGAGCCGGTTTGAGCGTGTGCGCGCCGCGGCCGCGCGCACGTATACTTGGCACTCGAGGCACTTGGCTGGACTTGAACCCGACACCGGCCGGGTGCCGCAATTTCTCTTGACAAGCATGCAGACACTTTCCGTCCAGATGGCCGAGCGCTCCTATCCGATCCACATCGGGACCGGACTGCTGCGCGATGCGGCCCGGGTGGCCGAGTGCGTGCCTGGCCAGGACGTTCTGCTGGTCAGCAACACCAGGGTCGCGCCGCTGTATGCCGAGCGCGTGCGCAGCGCCCTCAGTGGCCGACGTATCGTGGAAGTCGTGCTGCCCGATGGCGAGGAGCACAAGACGCTGGCGACTGCGAGCCGCGTGTTTGATGTGCTGGTGGCGAACCGCTACGGACGGGACGCGACCGTGCTGGCGCTCGGTGGCGGCGTGATCGGCGATCTGGCCGGCTTCGTCGCAGCGACCTACCAGCGCGGTATCGGGCTGGTGCAGTTGCCAACGACCTTGCTCGCCGATGTCGACTCTTCCGTAGGCGGCAAGACGGCCGTGAATCATCCTGGCGGCAAGAACCTGATTGGAGCCTTTTACCAGCCTCGGGCCGTGCTGATCGATACCGAGATGCTAACGACGCTTCCGGACCGGGAACTTTGCGCAGGGCTTGCCGAGATCATCAAATACGGGCTGATCTGCGATGCTGCGTTCCTCGACTGGATCGATGAGCACGTCGACGCACTGCGGCGGCGCGATCCGGAGGCACTCACTCATGCGATCTTCCGTTCCTGCCAGATCAAGGCGGAGATCGCCGGCCGCGATGAGCGTGAACAGGGCGAGCGGGCGCTGTTGAACTTTGGGCACACCTTCGGCCATGCGATCGAAACCGCCACAGGCTACACGCAGTGGCTCCATGGTGAAGCCGTGGGCGCTGGCTTGCTGATGGCCACCGATTTATCAGCTCGGCTGGGAGCGCTGGGCGCTCCCGAAGTGGCGCGGGTGCGCTCGCTGCTCGAGCGCGCTGGCCTGCCCACAGCGGCGCCACAGATCGGCGCGCGACAGGCACTTGACTACATGGGCATCGACAAGAAAGTGAAATCTGGCCGGATCCGTCTGGTGCTGCTGCGGGGGCTGGGCCGAGCCTACCTCAGTGCCGACTATCCGGATGAAGAGCTCAACGCCACGCTGCGCGCGCATTTTGGATCGCCATGAGCAGCCCGATCGAAGCCGGGGAAGGACTGGCCGCCTACGCGGCGCGCGACTCGCGCTCGCGTGGACGCCGCTATCCGGAACCTGCGCCGCAGTATCGGGGCGAGTTCCAGCGCGATCGCGACCGCATCATTCACGCCAATGCCTTTCGCCGCCTGGCTTACAAGACCCAGGTCTTCGTCAATCACGAAGGCGACCTGTACCGCACGCGCGTCACGCACTCGATCGAGGTCGCTCAGATCGCCCGCTCCATCGCCCGGGCGCTCCTGCTCAATGAGTCACTGACCGAAGCGATCAGTCTAGCGCACGATCTAGGTCATACGCCCTTTGGCCACGCGGGGCAGGACGCGCTCAATGAGTGCATGCGCGAATTCGGGGGATTTGAACACAACCTGCAGTCATTGCGCGTCGTCGATGAGCTTGAAGAGCGCTATGCGGAGTTTCCGGGCTTGAACCTGACCTTCGAATGTCGCGAGGGTATTCTCAAGCACTGCGCGCCGGCTAAGGCGCGGCTGCTCGGCGATGTGGGCGAGCGCTTTCTGAGCAAGCAGCGCCCGGGTCTTGAGGCCCAATTATCGAATCTGGCCGATGAAATCGCCTACAACAATCATGACGTGGACGACGGCCTGAGGGCTGGGCTGATTACCATTGATGACTTGAGGGAGGTTCGCCTGGTGCGCCGCCACTTGGATGAGGTGGCGCGCAAGTACCCGGATCTCGGGGGACGTCGGCGGGTTCATGAAACGGTACGGCGGATGATCAACGAAGTGGTTACCGACGTCATTATCACCAGCGCCGCGAAACTAGCTGCGGCCGCACCAGAGGACATCGATGCCGTGCGGACGCATCCGGAAACCCTGATCGCAATGAGCGAGGAGGTGCGAGAGCAGCATATGGAGCTCAAGCACTATCTGCGCGAACGTGTCTATCGTCATCACCGGGTGCTGCGCATGACAAGCAAGGCCCATCGACTGCTCAAGGACATGTTTGGCGCCTTCATCGGCGATGCGCGTCTGCTGCCCGAGGAATATCAGGCCACGGCCGTTGCCGCCGAAGCGCGGGATGGCTTGCAGGGGCGGGCGCGGACGGTGGCCGATTACATTGCCGGCATGACCGATCGCTATGCAATTCTTGAGCATCGAAGGCTATTTGACCCGACAGAGAGAACGTGAGGGGACGCGCGTGGGAATTTGTTGCCATGATTGCGCCATTACGGTTTCGCTCCCGGTGTCGCTGATTCAGGGAGTCTTAATGGTTTCGACATTAGCTTGGGCCGCCATTGGTTTCACCAGGAATGAAGATGTATGAGTGATTCCAGACGCGAGCAGCTTGT
>Ga0182030_10001630_pt1 | contig 46666 bp, 35 predicted proteins | sample 812S3MmetaG_FD_121299 | JGI IMG/M metagenome (GOLD analysis project Ga0182030, IMG submission 121299) | Permafrost microbial communities from Stordalen Mire, Sweden - 812S3M metaG (Illumina Assembly) | ecosystem: Environmental > Terrestrial > Soil > Wetlands > Permafrost | place: Sweden...
GACAAATTCGCTATGAGGAAGCTTATAAGCGGCATGTGGCGGACAACCTGAAACGACAGGCAAAACGGCTCGGGTATACCCTAGTGGTTGCAGGTACCGGAGAGATTGTTTCTTAGGAGGAATACCCGCCGCATAGGCGGGTGGTTATGACAGGCTTGTGGTAGTTGGCCTGAATTCGGCCAACCATCCATGGGCTTTAGCCCATGGACAATCTCAGTTTATATATGCATTTAAGAAGATCAACGCGAACGGCGAACTGGGATCGCCACGTCGCAAACCGCCCCGATTGGGGCTGCTCCTCGCGATGACAGAATGAACCAAAGTAATAAAGCCCAAACTGAGACACTACTGGAATTTGGGGAACTCACAAAAACGCGGAAAACTTCGATACATCTAGAGATTGGAAAAAAAGAAAAGCCGCACAACTCCGGAATTCCGGAGATCAGGGGCGCACTCAAGCTTTTAAGGTTAGAAGTGGCCCGTAGTCTGATCCATAGTGCGGCTTCAGTTATATTTTTCATCCGCTTAGAGAGAGATTCAAGAAAAGATTAAAAGAGCTTCCGAATAGCCAAAGCATAAAACGGACCAGAGATTTTTAAGAGGGATTTGCCGAAAAGGGGAGAAACAAAATCTTAGACGTAACTTACCCGGTGTTTGGGGGCATCGGGGGGTTGATTTTTCCCCGCTTTCCTACCCTTGCGGCGCGCGGGACGGGCGTCGGATTTTTGACGGTAATGAAGCATCAAAAAGACACCCCCGATCAAAAAATACATCAGGGCGAATTCGGGGGCGGCAAACAAACCGAATTTGTTTTGAAGTCCCGCCTCATTGATCCGGTAAGCGTGGATCAGGCCCATCATGGAAAGCCCAGCCGCCGCGAAGGACCAGTAGGCGGCCTTTTCGAATTTGCGGTCGATCATGTAGACCATCAGGGAAGCGAAGATCATCGAGGTCAGCAGGAAACCCTGGCTGAGATAGAAGACGCCTTTGATATAGAGAAGACTGCCAAATTTTTCCCAGACCGAGAAAAGGCTTGTTCCCGCCACCTGGAGAGTGGGATTGATCACCATTTGCAGGACGAATGCCGCGAAGGCGGGAATCAGCCCAAAGGCCACCGCCAGGCCGTGTTCCTTGGGGATTTCCAAGAACGCCTGGGCCGTGATGATGATGGCGATCCAGAGCAGGATGCCCAGGATGCATTCCTGGGGAATGATCTTGAGAAAAAGCGAGACCCCGCCGAAGAGGCATAAAAGGGTGATGATGACGCCATTCAAGATCGAGTAGCCATGCCGGGCGCCCATGGCTTTCCAACCGGGATGACCGATGTAGATGGTGGTAGGGAAGGCGCTCCCGAAAAATCCCGCCATCAGGGTGGCCAATCCGTTGGCCAGGAGGGAAGGCTTGGTCGGGTACCGGTCCCCGCCCGCCTCGGCGCTTTCGAGGTTCTGCAGGGATCCAATCACGTTGAAAAGGCCCATCGGGAAGATGACCGCCAGGTATTTCCACCCCATAGGGCTGATCATCAGGGCGAACAGGTCTTTCGGTACGGCATGAGGGGGATAAAAACCCCAGGCGATGGGATCGGTCGAAACGTTCAGGGTGATTATATGAAGGCTGGCTAGGGCCCAGGCGATCAGGCTTCCCAGGGCCACCGCCAGAAACCCGCCGGGAAGGCCGTAGGGCCATTTGACCCGGGAGGCATAGGAGATGAGGATCAGCATCATGGGGAAGAGGCCGACCAAGGGGTTGGCAAAAATCTGGAAGATGAACCCCATGGCGATGAAGGTGATGGCTACGCCGGCCAGGGCGCAAAGAAGCGCTGCCCGGGGGGTGTTTTGCCTGAGCCAGTCGCCCACGAAGGCGCCGATAGTTTCCATCAGGCCGTTCAAGAAACAGGCGAAGAGCCCGACCTGCCAGGCCAAGCGAAAATCATGGGTTTCCTGGTACACGGGGGAGATGACTAAAAAAATGAAGGCGATCAGGCTGGGGGTGTTAATGCCGAAGGGCAGGGCCGTCACGTCGTTTCGGCCTGTTTGAATCGCCAGCCGGCGGGCTTGCCAGGCGTAGAAAAGATTTCCGAAGAGGATGGAGAGGGCGGCGCCGGGAAGGATTTGGCTGGTGATGAACTCGGTCGGGAACCCGCAGAAGATTTTGCAAAGACCGCCGACCAGCATGAGCTGGAGCAGGTTGTCCATGAAGAGGCCGAAAAAACCGTCCAGGTCCCCGCGGACAAACCAGGGGAGGCTGCCGGGCCTTAAAAATAAAAGCCCCCGCAGGTAATCGCGCATATCCAGGACGCCGAGGATCTTCCGCATGGCAAGAGACTAAACGCCGACCGGGAACGGGTCAAGGAATTTTACCGGGTTCTTTCGTGGAAACCCAAAGGAGTCGGGATTTGTCCGATGGGAAAACGAGCCAAATCACACCTGAGGTTTCAAGATATCCGCGCCATTATTTTCCAAAAAGAAACATTCCACAATTTTGACCTGGTTCGCGAATTTTTTGAGCGAAGGCATTGACACTCCTGCGAATAATCAGTATTACTGACAATCCGAAGATTGATGAAAAGGAATCTCAACTATATGGCGCTCAAACCCTTGACTGAAAAAACCGGATCTTCCTCCGGCTCCCAGGACGGTATACCGGAGGTGCTTTTGGGCCGCATGGGTTTTTTGTTGAACAGGGGGGGCCAGAGGGTCCGGGAGGTCTACCAGGCGGCATTGGAGCCCCTGGGAATCGATGGAAAACAATGGGGGGTTTTGCTGGTTTTGAACGGGAAGGGGTCCATCAGTCAGCATGAAATCGGCTTATGCACCCATATCGACCGGACCACCATGGTGGCCATCATCGATGACCTGGAGCAAAAGGGCCTGGTCGAACGCCAGGAACACCCCACGGACCGCCGGTCCCATGCCCTGGTGTTGACCGCCAAGGGGAAGGATCTCATCCCCAAGGGCCACAAACTAAGCGAGGCGGCGGAAAAGAAATTCTTGGCCGCCCTCTCACCCCGGGAGCAAAAGGAAGTGGTGAAATTGTTGAGAAAATTGATCCTGTCCCATTTTACCGATCACGCGAATCGAGGAACTATATGAGAAAAACAACCTGGTTGTGGACGCTGCTGTTGATGGGGGGGATGGCCCATGCCCAGACCCCGTCGGACGGGGCACTTTCCAATCCACCCACGGTCCTGACGCCAACCGCGGCGGCGGGTACTTCCAGTTCATTGGATCTTTCCACCGCCGAACATGAGGCGATCCAGCATTCCCCGAACTACCAGAAAGCCGTCAATTTCGAGAAAGAAACATCCTGGGGCCAGGTCGAGGCGATTTCGGAGGGGTTCCTGCCCCATCTTTCCATTGGAGGAAAATATTTTTTCGATAATGAATACCCCCAAGAGCAGGTGGCTTTCGGGCCGGGGGGCTTCTCGGCTTTCCAGGAAAACTTCCCCATCGCCAACCTAACCCTGGATGCCAGCTTCGACCTTTTCGACGGATTCAAAAATATCCATAAATTGGATGCCGCGAACAACCAACATGAATCGGCCAGGCTGCTTTCCGATTGGGCGTCTTTTCAACTCCAAGAACAGGTCCGGCTGGCTTTTTACAAGGCCCAGGCCGCCAAGTTGCTTTCCGACATGGCGGATGAGAACGTAAAAACGCTGGAAGACCACTTGCGAATCGTCGACGACCAGATGGATAACGGCCAGGCCACCAAATACGACGTGCTTCGGGTGGAAGTCCAGCTTTCCGAGGCCAAGTCGGACCAGATCTCCTACCACGACAATGTGGTCCTGGCCCGGGAGAGACTTTCCCAGGCGATGGGCCTGCCCAAGGATGACCGAACCCTTTCCGGGGATATGCCTGTTCTCAACGCGGACTCGATCCTGGGGAATATCACCCAGGTCGATTTCGAAAACCGTCCGGACTTAAAGGCCAAGGAGCTTCTGGCCAACGCCGCCGGGGATAACAGCGCGGCTTCCGATTCGTTCTGGGTCCCCAAGGTTTCTCTCATCGGCGAGTACCAATGGTACAACCTTCAGGATTACGCCATCGGCAGCACACCGCAAAATACGGGGACCATCGCGAACAGCTATTTCCTTGGCGCTTCCGCCAGCTGGGATCTGCTGGACGGGGGCCTTTCCTGGGCCAAGGCCAACGAGGCCCACGAAAGGGCCAACGAGGCGAACGACGACTTCAACAGCGCGAAACTGAAGGCTCCCTACGATTACGACTTCTGGAAGCGGAGCCTGGTCTCCAAGGTCGCCCTGTACCAGGCGAAGCTCACCGACATCGACAAGGCGAAGGAAAGCGCCCGGCTCGCCACCCTGGGGTTCAAGGCCGGAACCCGCACGACGACCGATGTTTTGGACGCCGAATTGGAGGAATTTCGCGCCGCTGCGGGGCTCGTCCAAGCCCAAGTCGACGCCCTGGAAGCCTTGATCAATCTGGAAACAACCGTGGGAAAGAGGGTCAGCCATGAGTAAGGAAAGAAAGACGCTTTTCATCCGCCTGGGCCTGGCGGCGGCCGCGGGGGCCGCCCTCTATTTTGGCATCAACTCTTATCTCTACGAATCCACCGACGACGCCTACGTGCAGGCCCACGCCCTGATGCTTTCCGCCCGCATCGGGGGAACGGTGCAAAAGGTGCTGGTCAACGAGAACGACAAGGTGAAGGCCGGCCAGCTTTTGGCCCAGATCGACGACCAGGATTATTCGGCGGCCTACAACCAGGTCGTAGCCGACCAGTCCTCCGTGCAGGCCGATCTCGTCCAGGCAAGCCAGGATTACGAGCGCATCAGCAAACTGTACCAGGAACAGGCCGTCTCGAAATCCGATTTTGACAAGGCCCTTGCCCGTTTCCACAACCTACAGGCCCGCATCAAGGCCGATCAGTTCAAGGCGGACCAGGCCAAGCTCAACTTGAGCTACACGCAGATCACGGCCCCCGAGGATGGGGCCATCGCCAAGAAATCGGTCGAGCCGGGGATGGTGATTCCGCCCGGGCAGGCCCTCTTCGGTTTTGTCTCTTCCCAGGAGCGGTGGGTGACGGCCAATTTCAAGGAGACCCAGCTATCGTCCATCAAGCCGGGCGAAAAGGTGGGAGTCAATGTGGACGCTGTCCAGGGACGGAAATTCGAGGGCGTGGTGGACTCGATCGGTTCGGCCACCGGCTCAACCTTCACGCTTCTTCCGCCGGATAATTCGACAGGCAATTTCACCAAGGTGGTTCAGCGCATCCCCGTCAAGATCAAGCTTTTAAACTTGAAGCCAGAGGATATCGACCGGTTGGCGGCGGGGTTGTCCGCCGTGGTCGATGTGCGGGTCCACTAGGATTCGTCCCATCCCTCAAAGCATTTTTTAGGAAAGCTCTATGAACGCCAAAGCCGCCCATCCCTCCTCCGCCCACGGACTCGCCGCGCCAGCGCCCGAACAGGGCGTCTCCAAGGCAGCGGTGATGCTGGTGGTGACGGCGGGTCTTGCCTCCATGCTGGAAATCATCGACACCTCCATCGTCAACGTCGCCATCCCCACCATGATGGGAAACCTGGGTGCCACCCTGGACGAGATCGGCTGGGTGGTCACGGGCTACATCATCTCCAACGCCATCATCCTGCCCATCTCCGGCTGGTTGGGGGTGCGTTTCGGCCGGCGCTTCTACTACATCACCTGCATCCTTCTTTTTGTGGCCGCCTCGGTGGCCTGCGGTCTGGCTCCCAATTTACATACGCTCATCGTCTTTAGGGTTCTCCAGGGTTTGGCCGGTGGGGCCCTGTTGCCCACGTCCCAGGCCCTGATCCAGGAAGCCTTTCCGGGCCGTTCCGGATTGGGCTCGGCCCTCTACGGCATGGTGGTCATCATCGGACCCACCCTGGGCCCGCCCCTGGGCGGATACCTGACCGACCATTTCGGCTGGCGCATGATCTTCAACATCAACCTGCCTTTAGGGCTGCTGGCGGCGTTCATGGCGTCCCTCTACGTGACCGATTACAAGGTGGAAAAACACCACGAGGAACACCACAACCGCATGCGAAGCGCCCCGGTGGATTTTATCGGGTTGGGCCTGCTGGTGACCGGGGTGGGCTGCCTTCAGTTCCTTTTGGAGCGCGGGGAGGCGGACGACTGGTTTTCCTCCCATACCATCCTCCTCATGGCGGTCATCTCGGGAATCTGCATTCCGGCCTTCCTCTGGTGGGAACTCAAGGTGGAACACCCCATCGTGAATTTAAGGCTTTTCAAGAACCCCGCCCTATTCAACGGCGCCTTCCTCATGGCCTCGGTGGGCGGCATGCTTTACGCCCTCATTTTTTTCATCCCCATTTTCGCCCAGTTCATGCTCAGCATGAACGCCGGCCAGACCGGGAACCTTTTCATGCCAAGCGCCATCCTGTCGGGCCTCATGATGCCGGTCATCGGCATGCAGCTGCGTAAGCGCGACCCGCGGCTTTTTATCTTCTACGGCCTCTCCTGCTCGGAGATCGCGCTTTTCATGATCGCCCACTTTTCCGCCCAATCGACCTACTGGAACCTTTTCTGGCCCCTGATGATCCGGGGGGCGGGCATGTCCAGCCTCTTCGTGCCCATCAACGCGGTGGTGCTGGGCCAGTTCACCGGCCCCAACCTGGGCCAGGCGGCGGGCATCATGAACCTTTCCCGCCAGATCGGGGGCAGCGTAGGTATCGCGGTGTTCGCCACCATGTTCAAGCAATCCCAGGACAGGGTTTACGCGCACCTGGTGCAGTTCATCAGTCCCCTGAACATGAGCTTCAACCAGTGGGCCTATAGCGCCCGGGCGCTGGGATACCGGTTTTCCAATGAGGTGGGCATGTTCAACGCCAATAGCCTGCTGGCCCGGGAAGCCTATTTCCGTGTCCAGAAGCAGGCTTTCGTGGTGAGTTTTGATTTCATGATGTGGATAATGGTGATCGTCTTTAGCCTGACCCTGATTCCCACTTTTTTCATGCACCGTCCCGAGAAGATGGGCAAAGCCATGGACGCGCATTGATTCAAGAGACGCTTGGTTTTGGATGAAGGAAATGGAGGCTGAGCATGGCGTATAAAGTAGAATCCCCTGCGATCATCGAGTCGGCGGGAAACAAGCCCAAGCGCATCGAGGAATTTTTCGGCCGGGTCAACTCGAAAGACGCCCGCGTCAGCCTGGCGCGCATGAAAAGTCCGGAAGGATGGGTGGAACCGGGGCAAACGCCAGAATTCGACGAATACACGGTGGTTTTGTCGGGCCTATTAAAGGTGGAGACAAAGTCGCAAGTTTTTGAGATAAAGACGGGCCAGGGAATTCAAGCCCTTCAAGGAGAGTGGGTTCGGTACAGCACTCCCTTACCCGGAGGCGCGGAATACATCGCCGTTTGCCTTCCGGCCTTTGCTCCCTCGACTGTTCATCGCGACCCTTCCTAGGAGAGAGGAACGGGTTACAGCGGGGCGGAACCCTGAACCGCCCCTCCCACCATATAAAAAGACCGGCAGAGTTGCCGGTCTTTTTTGTTTTCTTATGAATGCGGAATGATTTTGCCGTCCGTTGTTTCCCGGCTGGCTTACTTTTTGGATCCCGCCTTGGCGGCAGCGGGGATCGAGTCGGAAACCTTATCCAAAAGCGAGAGAAAGGTGTGGCGCTCTTCCTGGCTGAGGGGGGCGACTAGTACCTCGGCGACCCGGGCATAAATGCGGTCGATTTCTTGGGCCATCTGAAGTCCCTTGTCCGACAAGAATACCTGCCAGCATCGATTGTCGGATTCATGTGCTTCCCGCCGAATCAGTCCCCTCGAAATCATCGAAGCGACCGCTCGGTTAACCGCCGCCGGATCGGTGGCGGTGGCGCGTGAAAGATCGGCCAGGGAACACTTACCCGATGAATCGATATGCCGGAGCATGACAGCTTGTTTGGGACCGATCGAAAGGTGTTTCAAGTTCTGGGTGAAAATCAGGTTCAGCTGGCGCCGGACAGCGCGGAATTTTTCGTAGGCAATAACCATTCTTCAAATCCTCCCCTTTTCTTCCCTTCAAAGGCTTTGGCCAAAATCGCATGACTTGTCATGGAAGTCGAAAGAGGTTTCTTCCAACTTGGAATAAGTCATGTAATATGGACGACAGTAACAGCGACAAAGTTACTTTTACAACGCCCCCCACGTCAAAAGGGGGAGGAAAATGAGTAAAGGAAGGGGATTTTTCATGATAAAGGCATATATCTGGGGTTGTTTGACGGTTCTTTTGATTTTATTAGTCGGGGGTTATTGGGTCGTCACCTCGGGAATGTTGCCGGCCAACGCGGATGGGAAACCGCCCGCGATCGAGAAGTGGGCGGCCCGTTCGTCCCTTCGCGCCACGATTCACCGGGAAGCGCCCACCGGACCCAACCCGGCCGCCCTCACGGATGAAAACCTCGCCGAGGGAATTCATCTCTACTCGGTCAATTGCGCCGTTTGTCATGGCGCCGCCGACGCCAAGCCGTCGAACATCGCCCTGGGCTTGTACCAGTCAGCCCCCCAATTGGCCGATGACGGCGTGGAAGACGATCCGGAAGGCATGACGTTTTGGAAGATCAAGCATGGGATTCGCCTGACCGGCATGCCGGGTTTCAGCGGCACCTTAAGCGACGACAAGATTTGGAAACTCACGCTTTTCTTAAAGCACATGGACAACCTGACCCCAGGGGCCAAACCGATCTGGCAAAAGGTACCCAGCCAGGGGCCTTTGTCCTAAAGGGTTTAAGAAAACTCCACGCACCGCATCGAAAGATTTCCGTAATCGAAACCCAAGTGGGGCCAGCGGATGCTTGGTTTTCCGTGGGCGCCAGCGGCAGCGGCCGCGGCGATGAGCGGAATATAGTGATCGTCGGTGGGATGGGAAAGGGCGCCTCCGGGCGCTTCCTGGTACCGCGCTAGTTTTTCCAGATCGTGATGTTCCAACGCATCCGCCGCCCAGGCGTCAAAATCCCTGGCCCAGGCTTCGGGTTCCGCGTTCCGGTCTTCAAAGTGGACCCGGCGTAGGTTATGGGTAACGTTCCCGCTTCCCAGGATCCAGATTCCTTCCTCCCGCAAGGGCGCCAAGGCTTTTCCCAAAGCAACCGATTCCGACAGGGGCGCTTGCGCGGGAAGGGAAACCTGGAAGACGGGCACGTCGGCCCGGGGAAACATTTTCATCAAGGGAACCCAGGCGCCATGGTCGAGGCCCCGCTCGGGAGAAGAAAAAACTTTTTGGCCCGCTGAACGCAGAAGATCCAGGGTTCTTTCAGCGGCTGCCAGGGCGGCCGGGTGGGGATAGGTCACCCGGTAAAGTTCATCCGGAAAACCGTAGAAATCATAGATGAGAGGCTGGGGAACCAGGGGACCTACCAGGTTTTTGGAGGAAAGCCAATGAGCCGAGAGCACCAAAACCGCCTTCGGTGTAGGAAGCGCTTGGGCCCAACGATACCAGGCTTGGGTGATGGCATTGTCTTCCAACCCCAGGGTCGGCGCCCCATGGCCCACGAATCCCACGGGCATTAAGCTTGATCCTTTTTGTTCCGCCAAGGTCGTCCTCTTTTCCTGAACCGTCGAATCCCATCCTCCCATGAACAATAAGATAGGACCCCTAAATAAAAAAAGGCCTCTCCCCTAAAGGAAAGGCCTTTTAGCTCAGAATCGGGTTACCGCCGGGTGAGGGGTTCCCGAAAGAGCATGATTTCTAGGAAAGTCACATCGATGAGGATTTTGCAAAGGACATCGGGTTCGCGGTTTGAAAGTTCCTTGGGCATTCCGGGCTGGATCTCGGGAGCCACCATTAGGGTGGTTCCCAGGCTCAGGTGCGCCATCCGCTGGGTGAAATCCACTCCCAAACGGTCAAAGAGGGAACTGCCGACCCGGGCCAGGGGCTGGGCGTTTTCTTGGAGATAATCCTCAAGGCGGGGCGAGGTACGGATCACGCAGGCGATGCCTTCTTTTCCCCCCACCCGCAAGGTACGGATGAGTTTCATGTCCGAGGATTGAATCCGGAATGTGTTCAGCCAATGCATCGGGAATTCCCCTATGTTTTTCAGGGATTGGGCAAACTGGAAAAAACAATCTTCCGGGCTGGGCAGTCCCATCGGGCCGGGAACAGGCCGGCTGGGCTTGGTTTTGATCTGGAACGAATTTCGAGTCTTCGGCAAAGTTGAAAACATGTTTTCCCCGCTTCCTTGAATGGTGACTCCATTAAGTAAAGCAAAGGACATGCCAAGAACCTATTTTGAAAAACCGGGGAAAAAGGCCAAGACAAGAAGATGAAGAGGAAAAAGGAGGGCGATAAGTGGGTAAAAACTATTTTCAACTCTCAAAATGGGTAAAGGTGTTTTGGTGGCTATACCTTCACGAAACGTAAAGAAATTTTTCAACCGCAGATATAGACCGACGTGCTTCGCACGCGCCCATAACGGCTTATGGTTTATGGCTTTCTCAAACTTATCGGCGTCCATCGGATTTGATCGGCGGTTCCATGGCTTTTTGCTTTTACTAGTTGTAGGGGCTACTTACAGGTGTTTTGGTGGATTTTGGAGCGGGGGAGTTTACAATGCCTCCCATGTTCCACCGTAGAGTAATAATGACTTTCTTCCTGCTCGGGGCAGGGCTGGCCTCCCAAGCCTATTCGGTACAGGGTGGGCTCACTCCCGTTGCCACCAATGTCTGGTCGGCTCCCTCCCGACAATTGGCTCCAACGGGTGTAAAAACAGTTCGAAAAAGCTGGATCAAAAACCCGATGATACCCTACAAGAAATCGGGTTTTATCCCTCTGAAACCCGCCGGGAATAAAAACGGGCCGGTCTCCGTCCTAAACGGTGGGAATCGATCCGCCGTCCGGGGTCTCACCAACGGCACTCCCATGCCCCAGGTTGGCGGAAGCCAATCCATCCCCGGCCATGCCGCCACCGTTTTGGGCCCGCGAAGCCAGCCCCTTTCCAGCCTCTACCGGGATCCCAGCCCTTAAATTTTTCATCCCCTCAAAAAACAATTCCATGGCTTTCTGGGCTTGATCCGCGAAATTCTTGAGGGATTCGGGCGGCATGGAGATGTTTTCCTCGTAAACAACCACCACATTCCCACGCCCCTGGAGGCGCCAATTGGGATGGCCGTCCAGATATTCGAGGAAATCTTTTGAAAAAAGGTTCTCATATTCCCGGGCCTGCCGGGTTTCCCCCCAAAGATGGTGACGGGGCCGTTGAAAATCCCCCAGTCCCTTGAGCTCCATCCGGCTCATGCCGGGTCCGGACACGATATCCCGGATGTCCAATTCCAGGAGCCGGTGGAACTTGTCGAAGAGCCTCAAGGGGACCAGCTCGAAATAGGGCAGGTCGGCTTCCGGGTTTTTGAAAAGAGCCTGGGTTTCCATGGCCCCGTCCTTTTCTTGGGAAGGGGTTTCCAAAAAGAGGATAATCCACCCGTTTTTTTCTCCCCGCAGGATGTTTTGAACACCCGGCCGCCATCCCAGGCGGGCAGGGTCCACCAGGTTTTTTCGGGGGCGCAAAGAGGGGGGAAGGTCGTAACCGGCTTTGGCGAGATTGGAGGCATAAACGAAATACCCGAAACCCATTTGATGGGCCAGGGTTCGAAAGGCTTCCCGCTTGCGGAGGGTGCGGCGGATATAACGAAAGGTGCTCAGGCCGAAGAAGACCGCGAAACCGCCGATCAGCCAGACCCACATCCAAGGATTCAACGGAGTTGAAACGCCCATGCCTTTAGTATGAATCAAAATTTTTTAAACGGTTCATTTACCAACCGGGAGAAGCGGAAATTAACCTGGACGTAACAGGGGGAAGAAAAAGATTTTACCGGCGGAATATTTCACCGGACCTTAAGTGGAGGGGGTGGGCGGTTGAAGGGGACGGCGCCATTCGGCCAGGTCTTCGGGAAAGGGCGGAGGGTCTTCAGTAAACCCAACGACCGCGAAAAGGTCTTTCGTGGAAGCTTTGCCCTTCGAACCCAGGAACAGCCCTTGTACATAGGCCCGGGCGCAGAGTTTTCCTTCTGATTCAAATTCCTGACGCAGATAAAGCCATTTCTCGTCCCAGGCGACCAGCTGGGTTTTGAGGATATAGGTACGGAAAGGTCGGAGTGGACGGAAATAGCTGATCCGGGCCGCCCCCAAAACGGGGAACCAGTGGTTCTTCAGAATAGAAGGCATAAAACCGGCCCGGGCCACCAGGTCAAAACGCCCCAGGTCCATCAGGGTCAGATACCGGCCGTTATTCATGTGCAGGTTATTGTCCAGGTCGGTGGGCCAGACCCGGCCGGTAAGAACCGAGGTATCCAACAGACTCAGTTTGCGGGGTTTGAAAAGCAGGGCCAGCATCAGCCGAAGAAGCCGGAAATAAAGATTCATGGGAACTCGTCCTTTGCCTTAACTGTAGCGAACTCGAACGGCGGAAGAAAGGTTTTGGTGTTGTTAATGAAAAATAGGGTGACTATACCTTCACGACATGTAAAGAATATTTTTAATCGCAGATAAGTGCCGACGTGCTTCGCACGCGCCGATAACGACTTGTTATTTAAGGCTTTTCAAACTCATCGGCGTCCATCGGATTTTATCGGCGGTTCCATGGTTTTTTGCTTTAACTTGTTGTTAAGGGGTCATTCTCCGGCGGGAGTGGGCGAAGGGGAATCTGGCGGTTCGGAGGAAAGCTTGAAACTTCCCACCCTTTTCTGGGCTTCATGGATTTGGCTGCCGGTCATGTGTTTTTCCAGCCACTCCAAATCATTTCGAAGCTCGGTGGTTTGGTCGTCGGTCAAATCGTCGTGGTTAAGGGCGATCGTGAACCATTTATAGGATTCCACCAGGTCCTTGGGGGTTCCCTCGCCCAGGGAGCACATCTGGGCCAGGTTGACCTGGGCTTCCTGTTCGCCCTGCTGGGCGGCCTTTTGAAACCAGAGGAACGCCTGTTTGAAATCCTTGGGGGTTCCCTCGCCCCGGGCGGTCATGAGGGCCAGGTTCATCTGGGCCGAGGAAAGCCCCTGCTGGGCCGCCTTCCGAAACCATTCCGCCGCCAGGGCGTCGTCCCTTTTCACGCCCCAGCCCCAACGGTAGAGCCACCCCAGGTTGTTTTGTCCCCCCGGGTCTCCCTTGCGCGCGGATCGCTCAAACCAGATCTTGGCCTGGGCGTAATCCTTCGCAACCCCGTAGCCGTTCTCGTACATCAGCCCCAGGGCGCATTGCCCGGCGGGGTCGCCCTTCTGGGCGCTTCGGTGGAAGTATCCCAGGGCGGAGGCGAAGTCCCTGGTACCCAAGGCGTCCTGCCCCAACCGCAAGTCGTTCACCGCCCCGACACGGGAAGGGACAAGTTGGAATAGAAGAAGAGCGGTAAGCGCGAATAGGAATGGTTTCTTGGGGCGGGTAATGGCTAAAGCCCGTAAACCATCAGGATCATGCAGATCAGGATGACCCCGATGGCGACCTGGGTGCTCCGGTACATTTTCTTCACGGTTTTAGCGGCGTCAGGAACGAACTGGTTTCCGTTCCAGATTTTGTTGAGAAGGGCGGGGCCCCTTCCCGGGCCCTGCAACAACAACACCAGGTTGGCGAGGAGGGCGATTAAATAGGTGATTCCATATTTTGTGCCCAACGATTCGAGCGAATTGATCTGATGGTTGCCGATCCCAAGCGTGATCCCCAGCAGAAAAGTCATCCCTAGGGAGGAGCCCATCAGAATGGTGGTTTTCTTGAGGACGGCCCCGTAAAAACCCTTGGCCTCGGCCGAGGGACGGGAAAGAAGGGTTGGCCAAAGCACAAAATGAATATAGATAAAGCCGCCCAGGTAGATGGCGCCAAACAAGATGTGCAAGAATTGGATGGATAGAAGGACATCCGCGTTCATATAAAGCCTCCCGATTAGGTGTTCACTAAGGGAACATCATAAATGGAATTTTGGGTTTATACCAACCCGGACCCGGGCTTCAAAATCAGTAAGAATTCAGGCCCGGAACACCTATGGCCAACACGAAACACTTCCCATCGCAGCGAAGTGTCGATGACCAAGAGAACAGCCCGGTTAATTCCGCTTAAACACCACGACCTGGCCGGAATTGTAGTCCGCCACATATAAGTTGTTTTGCGAATCCAAGCACAGACCCACCGGTGTGGCCAAATCATTGCTTCCGAACGCGGTCACCGGGGCACCGGAGGAGTTGAACACTTGGATTTCATGATTGATCAGGTCTGCCGCCAGCAAGTTACCGGAGGAATCAACCGTTACGTCTTCGGGATATCCGGACGACGCGAGGGTGACGGCCGTCTGGAAAACGCCGGCCTGGTTGAATTCCACTAGCCGCGAGTTGCTGCTATCCGCGGCCCAGAGGTTCCCGCCGCTCAAACACAAACCCCTCGAACCGCTCAAGGTCCCGGCACCGGTATTCCCGAATAAACCCTGGTATTGGAAGATCTTGGAATTTCCCGTGCCGGTAACGGAGTAATGGAAGATTTCGTTCAATTTGGATACGTAAGCATCCGTGGCATTTACCGCGATGCCCGTTGGGGTGGCACCCGCCAGTTCGGTGGTTCCGAACACGCCCACATAACCTCCCGTGGCGTTGAATTCCACCACCTGGCTCAAATTGGTGTCTCCTCCGTAGACGTATCCATCCGGGCCGATGCCGACCCGGTTGCATTGCAAAGGATGGGAATTGTAAGACGTCAGAGACAGGGACAAACTGCCGCCAAGGGTCCAGGCTTGAAGCCCCGCCGTGGAAAGGTTGCCGACCCAAAGGGTATCCCCGGAAACCCGCAGGGCGAAGGGAGCGTTCATAGGTGTGGTACCCGTGGTTCCAAAAAAGGCGGACAAGCTATAGGAGGGAGGCCCAGAAGCGGACGCGCTAGGAGATGCGGGCGTGGAATTAGAACCACAACCCGTCAGCCCCAGGCCAACCGCGCACAAAAGAAATCCAATACCTCAAATTCGATTTTTCATTCCCGCCCCCGTTTTATGAATTCATTTCTGGTGGATTCTCCTCCGATAGGGGATAGGAACAATATACTTTTAGTGTAATTCTTGGGAAGCGACGTCAGTGGGAAAGGGTTCGTTCAGGTACCCAGTTGATTGGGGCTTGGCTTGGGATGGTTTAAAAGCTTAAAGGATTCCTTTTTCACCGCCACGATCTGTCCTATTCCCCCATTCATCGAAATATCAGGTTCACTTGGATTTCAATTCTTCCCACCTCATATCTACCCGCAAGGCCTTCATCACTTCATTCGCAACTTGTTTTTGGCCCATAAGGTCGAAATGTTTATAGCAACCCGTCAGATGGGCCGCCGGGTAATCCACATCCATCAAGCGGACCTTGGAGTCACCGGCCTTCTTTTCCCGGTCCACCACCTCTTGGATAAATTTTCCAACGGGTGTTGAAGTTCCGAAAGTCAGGCAATAGAGATGGGCTTCGGGGTAATCGGTCCGAAGGCGGGTGATAAATTGATTGTAGGCATCCTCGAATTCCTCCCAGCTTGGCGGGGGTGTGTCTGAAAAGAAGTCGTTCCCCCCCAACTCGACCACAACCGCATCCGGTACCCATTGTTGAGGGTCGATGACCGGGGTTTCCTGTCCCGCCAATACTCGGGGGTAATAGCCGGGCATCGGGAGTTTCGCCGCGCCGAATTTCTTCAGAATTCCGGTCCCGGAATAGGAAGTGACCCGGTATTCCGCGCCCAGGGCCCGGGCCGCCAGGGGACCATAGGCTAGGCCGCCATTCGCCGTCGGACGGAAATGGGAAGGCTCGCAACTGGTATCGGAATCCTCCACCTCAGCCCCGCAGGCCAGGGAATCACCCACGAACTCAATCCGGCGGGAAGGGGGGGAAGGCGGCTTCGATAGGGACATTCCTTTCTGAAGGAGTAGGCCCTTAAAAGCGGCAATTCCAAAGGAGGCCTCGGTGCGCTTGACCAAAAGAAGGGTGTGGGTTCCGGGCCGCAAACCGCCGACCGTGTATTGGGTGGCGGAGTCCGTCACGATGACTTTTTGGAGATTTCCGTCGATGTAGGCATCGTAATCGTTGAGGCCGTCATTCAGCAGGATGCCGATGGCGGTTCCCTGAAAAACCGCGGAGATGGAAACCGCCGGCCAGTCGAAGCGGGGGGCCTTCGGGTTTGAAAAATCAAAACGGCCTGAATAGCGAATATGGGGGTCATCGGCGGGAATGAACACCGAATCCTTGGGATCTATTTCGGGGCTTGCCTCCAGGGCGGGGGTGAGCCCGAGAGATACTCCAGCCCCTAAGGATGGGTGGTGAAAAAAAACGAAGCAACCCAGGGCCATGTAAAATAGGATCTTCCGGTTCATCTAACGCGCTCCTTTTTTCCGCCCTCAACCGAAACTACTTGGAGGGGGGGCTGTTCCGAATGACTGAAATCCGTTTCAACGCCTTGCCGTACTTGGTCAGGATGACGAAATACTGGCCCGGCGAAACCAGCTTGCCCTTCGGGTCCAGACCATCCCATTCCACCCAGGCATCGCTTTCCGCCACGACCCTGCGGTCGTAAACAGCTTCCAGGGAATTTCCTTGGTCGTCCACCACGACCACCTGGTAATGACCGGGGCCGTCGGCGAAGGTAATGTAGATGTTGGCCGGAGGTTCGCTAAAAACGACGTTGAGGGTGGGGTCCAAAGCCGGCCATTGGGTCGGGTTGAACCGGGCAGGCGTTGCGGAGGGTCGGGTCTGGGGTTTCCGCCTTAGGGTGGGAGGGTATGTTCGGGTGGCCGTGGGCTCGGTGATCCTGGCCGGGGTAGGGCTACTCTGGCGCGGCGAAAGGGCTGCCCGCGTGGGGGTTTTTGTAGGCGTGGGTTTTGGAATAAACCTCTCCGGAGTAGGCGAGGGGATGGGGTAAGTCGGGGTGAAAGTGGAAGTCGAAGCGGGCAAGGGGCTAGGCACAGGCATTCGCGTGGCCCAGGTCAGGTCGGGTGAAGCCGCCTGGCGCGTCCAAGGCCATGGGATGGGTGTAGCGGTGGGCGTATAGGTTGACCAGGGTGTCGGGGAAGGCGCGGGTGTGCGGGTTCGTGTCGGTGTGAAGGGGGAGGTCGGCGAAGGAATTACGGTTTGAGTTTCGCAGGGGCAGGGGCTTTTTCCCAGCCAATCGGCCATGGCCAGGGTGAGTTCTTTCGATGACCTGGCCGCCTCGGGAACCATGGTTTCCCCAGCCGGAACCCATTTGGACCAGACCCAGGGATGGGTGTCCCAAACCATAAAGAGTTTCCCCCGGCCACAAAGCGGCGCCTGGACCGCGCCTCCCAATTGACCGCCCGTCCAACCACAGACGAGGGATCGTTCTACGCCGTTGTTGAATTTCCAGTCATCCTTCACGTTTACGAAGCTGGTACCGTTCAAAAGGTCCAGGGGGATGCCGCCCGCCCAGCCGGTATATATGGAAGCGGGCCCCAGGGCGTTCATCACCGGGTAAAAGGCCTGGCCCTGGGTCTCGTCGTTGCCCTGGGCGGAAGGCGCGCAGGCGGCAAAATCCGGTTTGACCGCCTGGATCTTTTGCAGGAAGCCGTAAAGTCCCTGGTCCCGATCCACGAAGTGGCAGCACTCGCCGACCAGGCAAAGTTTGCCGCAATGGTTCAGGTAATCCACGGCCTTGGCCTGCCAGGCGTCATCAAAATAGTCGGCCGCGCCGGGGTCTCCGTTGCAGCCATAGTCGCCGTAATGCAGGACACGGGCGTCCCAAACTTGGTCGTAGGCTCCCCAACCCTCAGGCTTGGGGTCGTGCGGGGCCGACCCAACGTCGATGACCCTGACTTGGTTTCCAGCGTTTTTCAGGATATGGACCGCACCTAGCATGAGCCCTTTTTCATCCGAGGCACTGCTGTAATAGAAAAGGATGTTATAGGCATGGGCATGATGGGGAGGGAATAAAACATAAAGAAGAAGAAACAAAATGCCGATTTTTTTAAAATTCATCAGACCTGATCCAAAACGGTATTTTTAATTTATTTCGTTCAATACTTCGCCGCCGACCCATTCACCAAGGGTTCATACTTAACCCAGTCAATTTGGATCGAAGCGGGGAGTGATCGCGGATCGAATTTCCCAGCCCAACCAGGTCCCCATCCGTTGTCCTGATTCACGATGAAATTGGATAAATACAAGTTCAAGCCTAAGTCTGGTCGGTTCCGGGTTTCCGTCCAGACCAACTTGTCATCGACGCGAAAATTAATCCTGTCTCTCAGCCATTCAATGGCATAGACATGAAAATTAAGATTGGAATTGAACCCTAGATCGATCAATTTCGGCAGCATACCACCATTTTGCGGGGTTCCTTCACCATCCATGTATTTATGAACATTCACCTGCACCTGGCTGGGGTTCTTTCCCAAAAACTCAATATCCACTTCCTGATGGTGCCACTCCTTGGCCTGCCAAGGCGACATCAGGAAAAAACAATTATCCAATCCGGGAACCAATTGGTTTTTTATTTTCGCGCTGAATCGTCCGCACCTGAAAAGCCTTTTGCTGATCAACGCTCCCGTGAGGACCTTTCTTTCCTGGACCGGCTCGGGTGCGCAACTGGCCAGAATGGTCAATATGGAATGCTTGACAGTCACTTGCGACGGCTTTTGATAAGAAGCGGCATCCGGCCATGTATAGTCCCCAAAGGTCCAAACCAAGGGATCAATGGAATTAAAATCGTCGAAGAAGGGTTGCTGATCCGAGCGATCATTTTCGGTGGATGTGTCATTGATCGCCGCCATCGGTACCGACGCTGTCGGCAGGGGAGCGACTCCTGAAGTATGCGAAGAAGAGGTGATGAGAAAAAGCCAAGCGATGAGTGAAATGCGGTTTTTAAGGTTCATCGTTCGGACCTTCAACGGCTTTGAAAAACGCCCCATGTCGTGCCTTCCAGAGGCCTCTTTTAAACAGGGTGTCCCAGCCTTCATTAATACCGACTGAAATCATACCTATTAGACGTGAGCGGGTTTTGAAGTGTCGTGAGTAAAATGAGGTTATTTACAACCGGAAGCGGCTGAATTCTCCATTGGGGGATATGAAAGCCCGGTGGGGTTCGAGGCAGGCACTACCCTAAACGAGGGTGTCCACTCAATCGGGGGGACTCCAGTCTGGCCCCTTTTTTTCGCCCCCGATTTAGTGGATAACCTCAACGGACCACGGCCAACCGGGCTTGGTGAATGCCGGAAGGGTCCACCATGCGGATGATGTAAATCCCGCTGGCCACCTCATCCCCAGCCGTATTTTTACCATCCCAAACGGACTGGATCGAACCAGAGGGTTGGTTTGCGGTATCGTTCAAGTTTTTGATATGTTCCCCCGCGCTGTTGTAAATATCCATCCTGAAGCGGCCCCCCTCGCAGAGGCTGGCGAGGATGGTCAAGGGGCCCTGGCCGCTCTGGAGTGAAAACAAGTTCCGCATGACATTGAAGATGTTTTGGCAGGGCGAAGAAGGATTGACCGTAGGGGTTTCTCCGGGGGTCGAAGTCGGCGTGATGAGGGAAAACTTCGCCACGAAACCATCCAAGTTGTTGCCCCCATAGACCGTATCAAAGGCCCCGGCTGTGATGGGAAAATTGACGGAAGTAGTAAAGCCTGTCAGGTAAACATTGGTCGAGGGATCGAGCGCTACGGCATTCCCTTGATTCCCACCGGAAGCCCCTAAAAGTGTGGAATAAATCAGCCCGCTCCCCGCGGTGTTCAACTGGGAGAGGAAAACAACATATCCCGCTGGAAAAGTGGTTTGATAGGCCCCGGCGGTCGTAGGGAAATTTGATGAAAAAGTCAGTCCAGTCACGAAGGCTTCCCCCGCCGCATCTAAGGCTATACCATAAGCCCCATTGCTGGGACTTCCCCCCAGGTAGGTGGAATAGACTAGGCCTGTTCCGGTCGGGTTGAGTTTCGTGACAAAGGCGTTACCTGTCCCAACGGGTACCGTTTGAAAGGCGCCTGGGGTGGTCGGGAAGTTAACGGAATTGGTGGATCCCGCTACATAAGCGTTCCCGCTCCCATCGACCGCAATGCCTCTGCCTTGGTCGTCGCCGGACCCTCCCAGGTAAGTGGAATAGGCTAATCCGGTTCCCCCTGGCACGACTTTTGAAATAAAAGCGTTACTTTCGTTCACACCGGCGGTTAGCAGGGTCTGGTAGGCCCCTGGGGAGGTTGGAAAATTCGGGGAAGTGGTTGATCCGGTGATATAGGCATTCCCCCCGGCATCCAGGGCGATGCCCAGGGCTGAGTCCGATTTGGATCCGCCCAAGAGAGTGGAATAAACCAATCCCGTTCCTGTCGGGTTCAACTCCACAACAAAGCAGTTACTCGTGCCCAGGTTCACCGTCTGATAGGCCCCCGGGGTAGTGGGAAAACCTGTGGTTTTCGTGGAACCAGCCACATGGGCATTACCCGCTCCATCTACCGTGATCCCAGAACCTGTATCAAAAACGTCGATTCCGGATCCCGTCCCCCCCAGCAAGGTGGAATACACTAAGCCCGATCCGGCGGGATTGAGCTTGGTGATAAAGGCGTTTCCCCCGATCGACCTCAATAAGGTCTGGTAGGCCCCCGCGGTCGTAGGGAAATTCACCGATGAGGTTGTTCCGGTGACGTAGGCGTTACCCCCGGCATCCACGGCGATGGCGAAGGGGATCGTACCCACCCCGGTTCCATTCAAAAAAGTGGAATAAACCAGGGCCGTTCCGGTGGGGTTGACCTTGGTAATAAAGGCAGACACCGACCCGGTCAGGGTGGTTTGAAAGGCCCCGGTGGTCGTTGGAAAATTGGTAGAGAGTGTATCGCCGGTCACATAGGCGTTGCCTGCGGCATCCGCGGCGATGCCGTAACCCATTTCCGTGTCGGAACCGCCCAGGAAGGAGGAATAAACCAGGACCGGGTCGATGACCAAGGTCTTGGACCGGTCGTAACCCTCCACCTCAAAACCAATCCGCCCGCCGGACCGCATCACATACCGGCACGCCACCTTTTTTCTTTCCTTTCCGGCCGCCTGGTAAGCGATGGGCGCTTGAAAGACCACATCTCCTTCTTTCATCTTGAATACCAGGTTTCCTTGGCTTGTCACCTTCACTACCTGGGCGCCCTCATCACTCAATCCGATCGATCCAGGATCAGCGCCAGGCTTTACTACAAAATCGTATTCCAACCTCCTCTGGTTCCCGTAGTACACCATGTCGATACCCGGATAAGCTTCTTTCATCATGACTTGGGCGTATTGGGTAATGTTTTCATGCCAGCGGGCGGCATTAGCGCCGATGAAGTAATTGCTTTTCCCCCCCGTCTCTTCCAAACCCTGAAATAGGGCTTTGCGGTTTCCCCCCGAAAGTCTCAAGCGCAGGACTTCCGGTTTCCGGGAAGGGGTATCGGGAAGCTTCGAACCAAATCTAAGGTGATTAGTTTTATTCGCTAAATCCCTTTTTAGGACAAACACAGCCTCGGCAGGGGTCAGAAAAAGAGAGTATCCCCTTCCCCGGGCCAGGAACCTCACCTGGGGATCGGCCTGGCCCTGGTTGGATTCGAACACCAGGGGCAATTTGCCGTAATCGAGGTTGGGTTGAATTTGCGGATGGGATGAGGAAGAAAGACGGGAATGCGGGTCAGGGCCGAACCCGAGAACGAATAACGAGTGGGTCGAGGCCATGAAAGCGATGATCAAAACCCTGCGTCCCATTGAACCGTCCCTTCCTTATATGAGCGGGAAATAGATCATAGTTTATCATTGAGTTTCGGGAAGCGCCGAAACACGCTCATTTTGAACCATTTTTAAGTGGGGTTTAAGTTTTAGGAACAGGAGATAACAGGGCTAGGCCATCGGTCCATACTTTGAAACAAGGCGGAACGTTTGCTCGTCCACGATGGGTCCCCGTCGTGGACAACGTCCTACCCCAAAGCTACTCCCAAAACCCGATCATTTCAGCTTCAAAAACGAGAGTTCTTTAACGGGATATTGTTGAAGGATAAGGGACCTACCCCAGGCAGGTGATGACCCGGGGTATGTTGAGGATCGAGGGAGTGAAGCGGAACTTAAAGCAGGATGAATTCAATCCGACGACCGATTAGGTCAGAACCCGAAATGCATCAGGATCATGCAGGCCAGCACCACGATCAAGAAAACGAAGGGAACCGCGTTGGCGGATTTCACGATCTGGGCGGCGTTGGGGGCGAAGGATTTTCCGTCCCAGACTTTTTTCAGGAGGGCCGGGCCGATCCGCGGGGTGTAGATGAGCATGGCGAGCGTTGAAACCAGGGCGATCGAGAAGGTGATGCCGTAGGGCGTGCCCCAGGCTTCCTTGGAACCCATTGGGCCGAAGACGATGCCCCGGATCAGGCCGAGAAGGAACGTCATCCCGGCGGCGGCGGCCATCCAGATCTTGGTCCTTTTCAGGATGCTCTCGTAAAAAGCGCGGGCCTCGTCCGAAGGCCGCGAAAGAATTCCCGGCCACAGGACGAAATAGATGAAAAAGGCGCTTCCCAACAGGATGCAACCGGCCAGTACGTGAAGGTATTGAAACAGGATCAAACCGATGTTCATGAAGGACTCCCCTTAAAGATGACTTGAGACGGGAGTCATCCTATAGGGGGCGGGAGGAAAAAACCAAGCGGGGAAGGATGGAATCTCCAAGGGGTTTTACCGTGGATGGGCGGGCACTAGGGGGGGCTAGATAGAACCTTTCGATTCCACTTTAAACCCACGTAATCAACTCGACCTGTCCAAAACCACTGCAACCAGCCGGGGGCTGGTTGCTCCCCGTCATAAAAATAATCAAAATGAAACTAGATATGAAGTCCTTTCCCTAAACCTTTAACAAAAGCTGCCCCTGTACCCACCCAATCCAATTCTGTCGCAACCACAATTTTAGGATCGTTGAATAGTTTTATAATCACTTTGCGGGTCAGCATAGACCTTTGCCTTGTTATGGTGCTGAATCCGTATTGAAAATGGGCTGTTGTGCCCCAATTTTCGTCCAAGGAAATTAATTTGTTGTCGGGGGAAGGTTGCTCGAATAACAGGTTATGAATTTTATTTTCCTCAAGATCCCGGAAATTGACAAAACCTTCGAAATTCAAAAAGACACTCGGCTTTTTCCCGTAGTCTTCCAAAACCCCGGCAGTGGTTTGATCAATTTCTTCCCAAATCTTTATTTGATTTTGGACCAGGGACAAATTCCAAGGGGTACCTTGCAACTTGGGGAAAAAGTAATCGGCCAAGGTATATTCCGGCGGGGCGAATATTTGAAGGCTTTGCGACATGAATGTTCCCGCCGGACCTAAGGTGTTTTACTCAAATTCCATTATATTCAGGCTCAGGCGCCCACCCTTCATGTCTTGTTCACGATCACTGCACCAAGCCGGGGGCTTGGCGTTCCCGTCGCGGACGATTTAAAAGTCTTTATTTTGACCCTTTGACGCCAATAGAGCCGACCTTTCAGGTTTCTCTGATTAGCCAAAGCCCATCATCCCTACGTAGGTTTGCAATACTCTACAATTATAAAACCACCGAAAAAACCCCCCGGTCTACTTGCTTTCTTAATCAGATATCGCTGAAAAAGTATCTATAACCCATGTCGAATTCAACCGCGCCCGTTCGTCGATTAAATAGAGACTTACTTCACGCGCGGACAAAAAAAGAAAAAGGAGAGGATTATGCAAACCAATAAGACCACAAATCTTTCAAAAGGGGCGCTTTGGACGGGCAGGGTCATCAGCACCATCCTTGTTTTGTTTCTCATCTTCGACGGGGTCACGAAGGTCATGCAGGAAAGCCAGATTATACAGGGCTTAGCAAAAGCAGGATATCCGCCCAATGTCGCCGTTCCCCTTGGCCTCACGGTGCTTTTCTGCACCCTTCTCTATGCCATTCCCCGAACTTCCATATTGGGGGCTGTCCTACTCACCGGGTGGCTCGGCGGCGCGGTTGATTCCATGGTGCGCATGGCCTCCCCCGCCCCCCTTTTCCTTTTCCCGATCATATTCGGGATATTGGTCTGGTTGGGTTTGTACTTGAGGGATGATCGGCTGAGAGAATTTTTACCGCTCCGCAAGAACTAAGGAAGTCTCCATGTCTTTTCAAGCTTATCTGGACAGCATCAAGGAAAAAACGGGTAAGACGCCGGAGGATTTTCGCCTAATAGCGGTTAAAAAGGGCTTGGTCAATCGCGCCGATTTGATGGCATGGCTGAAAAAAGAATTCGACTTGGGTTATAGCCATGCCAATGTCATCGCGCACCTGATTTTGCATCACGGCGAAGCCGCCCCGACTAAAACAGACAGATTTTCTGGTCTTTTCTCGGGTAAGAAGATCGCATGGCGCAAACCTTACGACGCTCTGACAGCGCAAGCGGCAAAATTTGGAAAGGATGTGGGGATATTCCCTGGCGGAACTTATATCAATTTGAACCGCGGCAAAAAGAAATTCGCCATTCTTCAGCCCTCCTCAGCGGATCGTTTCGACATTGGCATTAAACTGAAGGGGGTAAAAGCGGCCGGGCGTCTGGAGACAGCAGGTTCATGGAACGCTATGGTCACTCACCGTGTACGAATCACCGACCCTGAACAGGTCGACGCGGAAATAACGGCTTGGCTGAAACAAGCTTACGACGCGGTCTAATAAATAATTTTCACTTCGTCCGATATGGAAAAGACATTTCCTGTTTATCAGTCATTTTGTCTCTCAACCGCTGGCTACCAGAGGAATGGGATCAACGCCTTTGTCCGTTTTTGGTAGGCAGGATAGGCTTTAGAAAAATGTTGGGTGAGAATATTTTCTTCGGTTTTGATTTTTGAAAAAACATAGTAAAAGTATCGTAGAACAAACCCCAGGATGGAATCCAACCGGCCCAGGCTGAGAGCTGTGCCCAGCATCATCAAAAGGATACCGGTGTAAATGGGATGCCGGACCCAACCGTAGGGACCATTCACGATCAATTGATGATCATGTTTAAAGGTGACGGACGAGCTCCAGTTACCCGCTAAGGTTCGGCGTGCCCAGATCGCCACCGCCACTCCCACCACACCCAAAAATGCCCCGCCCCCATCCGTCAAGGCCGAATGAGACCAGACCACCTGATTAAAAGGCCAGAGAGGAATGATGCCGGCCAGCAAGAGAAAAGAGACGGCGATTTGGATTTGATGCCAAAGCATACCCTGGACACCCTGGGTTACTTTGGCCTTTTTAACCGATAGGGCCGTGATGCCCCAGTAAAGGAGGAAGAGTACCCAGCAGAAGATGAGAATGATGGCGGAAATGTGCATTGGGCCAATTGTATCTGGAATATCCCCTTTAACCAATATCCATACCACCCGGTTATTCTTCGTCCGAAGTGTTGCGGGTACTCCCAGTTTAAAAGTGCTTTTGGCTGTCCAATGCGGGTCCCACTACTCCTTACGCTCATAGAGCTTCTGGAGACAGGCTGGGGATAAAATATTGCTGACCTAAACGAATGAATCAAAAATCTAATGCGAATTGGATGGCCTGGCGCACTTCATTTAGCTTGGCGGTGGGCTAGGTCGTCAGGAATTCCCCCGCTTCATTTGTCACCTCAGGCCTGTTCCTTTTCCCACGCGCCGATCTCGCCGACTTTCAAGGGGTGGTTTTGGTAGCCCTGGCGATGCTGTTGTTCCAATTGCCGGGTTTTCAGGTGGCGAAGCGCGTCTTTGAGCGCCAGACGGGTGAAAGCCGACCGGGTGGTTTTCAAACTCTTGGCGGCCAAATCCACCGACTTGATCAGTTCATCCTCCATCGTTATTTTCACCGTTCTCATGATTCCCCCGCTATAGCTAAAACCATAGCTATTACCCTATACATTCAAGCGGATTAATCAAGTTTGTCTTTAACATAAGGAAATTTTAGGCGTGCTTTTCTAAGGGTTTGGTCAACCCCCGGGCAGGGAATGACCCGGGTTGGTAGTTGATCAAGGAAATGAGGCGGAATTTAAAGTCGGGTGAATTCGATCGATCGGAAAAAGTCTTTCTCCGCGAACTCCGCCCCTGAACATTGGGTGTGGGCCCAATGTTCTCCGCGGTTAAATATTTTGGTTTTGCTGTGCCTCTTAGTGGTTCCCCTTGCCCCAAACCGAATCCAGGTATTCATCCCGCCCCGAGTGGTCGTGGTACGAGTTGTAGTTCTCCGGGTCCTTCTTGTAGTAATCCTGGTGGTAATCCTCGGCGGGCACGAAATTCACGAACTTTTTTACGGGCACCGCGATGGGCTTGTCGTAGCGGCCCGAATGGTCCAGGTCTTTCTTGGACTTTTCGGCGGTCTTTCGCTGGGGTCCGTCCAGGTAGTAGATAGCCGCGCGGTAGTGGGGCCCCCGGTCCACGAACTGGCCGTTGGGGTCGGTGGGGTTGATCTGGCGCCAGAAGACATCCACCAGCTTCGCGTAGGTGATCTTCGAGGGGTCGTACACGATGGAAACCCCCTCGGTGTATCCCTTGTCGCCGTAATCGTCATAGGTGGGGTCTTTCCCCTGCCCGTCGGCGTATCCCGCGACGACCTTCAAAACGCCCGGAAGCTTTTCAAAGGGTGGGGTCATGCACCAGAAACAGCCCCCGGCAAAGACCGCCGATTCGTTAATCGATTTGGCCTGTGCCTTCAAGCGAACCAATAACCCAATCACCAACAGACAAAGCAGTATCCGGCCAAGATTCCTCATGGGTTCCCCTTTTGAATGTTTACTATATCTAAATACGTTAGGAATGGATTGAAGTTACAGGGAATTAGGATCTACCGCCGCTTCAAGCTTAATGCCGAACGGCCAGCTTGAGAGTCCGAAGGGCGATATTGTGGCCCGCCCCATCGGTCAGTTCCACGACGGCCAGGTACAGACCGCTCGCCGCCTGATCGGCGTTCCAAACCGCCTGGCTGGTTCCCGCCGGGCCCCACACCTGGTCCACCCGCTCGCCCGCCAGGTCGTAAATCCGAATATAAAGCGTGAGACTGGCCTGGCTCGACACGAAAAGGGTGGAAGCTCCCCGGCCCTTCAATAGATTCGGCCAGGCCGACACCAGGCCTGTGGGAACGCCCTGGTCCATGACCGTCACGACCTTGGTGATCGTTTGTTCCCCGCCCTCGCCGTTGTCCCAATGCACGGATAGGAAATACCGGCCCGTGGTGACGATGGCGCCCTGGTCGTCCCGCCCATCCCACGTCAGGGCCACGGTGCCTCCCTGGGTATCCGTGATGGTCAAGACCGTTCCCGTGGGAGGGTTGGCGGAATAGGGGTAGAAAACCGCGGCCGACAGGTTGATCGACGACATTCCAGCGCTCACCGGCGCCGCCACCGTGGTGTAAAGGTTCCGGACCGCTTCGCCGGCCTCATTGTAGATCACCATCGAAATCTTCGAGAGGGTCCGGTTTACCGCCACCTTCAGGGTGGTGGTAGTGACCATGCCGAGCGTGTCGATATTTTCCGCCTTGAAAAAGTAGGTGCCGTTGGTGGCGGGCGTCCCCGAGCTGGTTTCGCCGTTCCATTGGCCCAAGAACATTCCGTTGAAGTAAACCTTGATCACGCCATCGAGGCTTTGAAGCGTGGTCACGGAAGCGCTTAAGGCCTGGACGGGCTGGCTCATGACCAATTGAGGGAGGGTGTCGATGAGTTCTCCCGCTTCGTTGTAGACGGCCAGTTTGACTGTGTATTCGCCTTGCGACACCACGGTCGGCGACCAGGTCCAGGTGGGTGTGATCGTGGGGGTCAGGGTTCGGGTCGGGGTCGCGGTCAGGGTATTCGAAGAGGTGGGGGTCCATGTCGGCGTCCAGGTCCGGGTGGGGGTCGCCGTGTTGGTGTGGGAGGGTGTGGAGGTGGGAGTGAGGGTCGGGCTGTTCGTGGGGGTCACGGTCAAGGTATTCGAAGGGGTGGGGGACCAGGTCGGCGTAAAAGTGCTGGTGGGTGAGGGCGTGGGAGTCCGGGTCCAGGTCAAAACGGGGCTGTTGGTCGGGGTCTCAGTCAGGGTCACCGTAAAGGTCACCGTGGGCGTGGGGGAATAGGTGGGCGTGAAAGTTACGCTGGGAGTGTTGGTCATGGTCGGCGTAGGGGTCACGCTTGGTGTGTTGGTGGGAGTCGCGGTGTTGGTCCAGGTATAAGTTAACAAGGGGGTTTGAGTGGGCGTCGGAGTCCAGGTCCAGGTGGGCGTGACCGTGGGGGTGGGACTGTTGGTCGGGGTATTCGTGGGAGTCACTGTAAAGGTCACCGTGGGGGTAGTGGAATAGGTGGGCGTGGGGGTCACGCTGGGCGTGTTGGTGGGGGTCGCGGTGTTGGTCCAGGTATAAGTTAAGACGGGGGTTTGAGTGGGCGTCGGAGTCCAGGTCCAGGTGGGTGTCACCGTAGGGGTGGGGCTGTTGGTCGGTGTATTCGTCGGGGTCTTGGTAAAGGTCACCGTGGGTGTGACCGTCAGGGTCGGGGTGTTGGTGGGGGTGAAAGTGTTGGTCACGCTGGGCGTGTTAGTAGGTGTGGCCGTTGAGGTTGGTGTGTTGGTGTTGGTGGGCGTTTGGGTGGGTGTAGGAGTGTTCGTGAAGGTTGGGGTGTTCGTGGGCGTTTTAGTGGGGGTTGCCGTGTGGGTGTTGGTGGGCGTGGAAGTGGGGGTTAACGTGGGCGTCGGGGTATAGGTGGAGGTCGGGGTCGAGGTCGGCGTGTTGGTGGGAGTGGGGGTATAGGTCCAGCAGGGGCCGGAATAAACAAAACCCAGGTCGCTCAATTGCACCGTATCGTTCCCGGAAGCGGTGTTGCCGTCGTTGAAGTCGATCATGCTGAAGGCTGACATGGTAATGCCGGTAAAGGCGCTTAAAGGGATGAACACCTCCTGCCAGGTGGTGGTGATGACGCCGCCCGTCAGGTAGCTATTGACCGTGACGCGGTTGGAAATATTGCCGCTGACGTCCCGCAAGTCCACCTGCAAGTAGCTCACCGGGGCGCTGGGGCTTCGAACCCAAAGGGCCAAAGCGCTGTAGGGCGCCAGGTTCCAGGCCAGGGCGGCATTGCTGTTGGTGAAATTCCATCCCATGCCCGCGAAATAACCGGAGGGCCAGTTGAAATTCACCTGTACGGCCTTCTCGCCCGCCAGATGGCCCGGGCTTACTTCCGCCACGGTGGCGTTATCCGTCCAGGTCGGCCCCGCCGATAAGCTGGTGGCCGGGCTCAGGCCGGTGTAAAAATCATTGGGAGGACAAGGATAGGGCGGTGTCGGCGAAAAGGTGGGTGTCGGCGTGTCCGTCGGCGTGGGGGTTCGGGTGGGAGTATTCGTCGGGAGAGGCGTGGGGGTCCGGGTGGGAGTCGACGTGATCGTGGGGGTCGGGGTGATGGTGGGTGTGTTGGTGATCGTGCAGGGGACGAGGAAGCTCACCTTGCCGGTCGGCAGGGTTTGTCCCGTAACCCAAGTGACGGCGGCGTCATTGGTGACGGTTTGGCAGCCCTGGTTGACGGTGGTATCCACGAAAGCGATCCCCAGCGTGACGCAGGCCCCCCCGCCGGAAAGCCCCAGGGGAAAAACCGCGTAGGCGGGCGGGCCGCTGGTGTAACTATTCGGGTCGGTGGCGTTGATCTGGGGCGGCGAGGCGCCCCAGACCCCGTTCCAATTCCATCCGGTCACGCTCAGCTGGGCGCTGTAATTGTCGAAAACCGTCACCGGCGATGTGACGGCGGCGCCGCTGTCGCAAACCGTGATGCTATAGGTGACGGAGGCCTGCCCCGGGGCGGGGTCGTTGAAGGAGGGCGCGCCCACCATGGCCTTGCTCACGGTCACATTGGGGGTCGAGACCGTGGGCTGGGGCGTGGGCAGCACGGCGCTTTGGCGCCACCAAATCGCGCCCGTGCCGGTGGAGTTATCGCCGTTGGCGGTGTTGGATATATAAGTAAGCCGAGCCCCCGTGACGGGGTTATAGATGGGCTGGGCCCACATGGAAAGCGTGACCGGTACGCCCGTGCCCGTGAAGATATTTCCGTTGTAGAGGGGGTTGAACCAGGTATCCCCATTGGGGCCCGGCGGAGGATCGGGCGTGTTGGTGGTTCCATCGTTCTGGTAATAGCTCTGGAGGGTCCCCGTTTGGCTGGTGATCACTTCCGCCCCGCCCGAACAATCCACCTGCAGGTACCAGGAACTGAAATTGACCTGGGGCGCCGTGTTCTGGCTCTTGACGGCAATGGCGATCGTGGTGCCCATGGTAAAGTCGGCCAAGGGCACGGGAAAACAAAACTGGCAGCCGGTGGCGTTCCAATTACAGTAATTCTGGGTTCCCACGAGGATGCCGTTGAGGTAGAGCGTCGAGTTGTCGTCGCCGGAGGAGCAAAACTGGGCGGAAACGAAACTACCCGAGGAACAGGGCGACTGGGCCCCGGCGAATTCGGGCATTCCCCAGGCGCAAAAAAAGACTAGGGCCAGTAATCGTCCCAGGCGACAAACATTCGCTAGGTCTGAAACTTTCCGAAACATTTCCAAACTGTTCCCCGCCTTGAGAGTCCACTGCCATTGAGGGTGATAAGACTTTTAAAAAAGCCGGTTGGGGTAGGTATATAGAGGACGGTTAAAGATCAGGGCATTCCAAGCGCCCGGTTTTTGGCGGTCGTTCATTCAGAGCGCACTGCGGACAATGTCCCAATCCATTTTTGGGATTCAGCTTTTGCCAAACCCTATTTTTTCGTTTCCATTTCCAAAAACGATTTTACGCGAAGCCCTAGGAACCCTTTCCGTGGGTTCCGACCTCGAACGGAAAAAATGACGAGTAGCATTAATATGAGCCGGTTGGATCAGGTGAACAAGGGAGCTGGCAAACTCAATAGTCTTGAATCGTCAAACAGGTGGTCTTTTGTTTCACAGGAGAAATCCCGAGTTTTTTTCGATTAACCACGACGTGAATGACGGGTAAAGAAGCGGGGCGAGAAACCTTATTTACTCAATGAACAAGAGACGCACAAGATTGTCCGCAAAAAGCAACGGACTACACTTTTGTTAAAAAGAAGGCCTACCCTTTTGATATGTCGGTTCCGGGTGGGGCTTTCTTTCTTGCGAATCAGGCAGCCTTTCCCCCTTCTTGCGCTTGTTGCGGGTTGGTACGGTCTTTGCAATATCCAAAGGCACTAGCGGGGTTGCCCCTAGGGAAAACAGAGGTGACTATACCTTCATGACATGTAAAAAAGGCTTTCTCTGAAACAAGGAAAGAAAATTTTTAACCGCCGATTACGGCCGATAAACGCCGATAACGGCTTATAGTTTAAAGATTTCTCAAACTTATCGGCGTCCATCGGATTTGATCGGCGGTTCCATGCCTTTTTGCTTTTACGTGTCGTAAGGGGATACTTACCAAAACAGAGGCCGACGATGTTGACCCATTCGAACGATGATCTCATTCAACAACACCTGCGCAAGGCCGGTCTGGCCTCGGCCGAAAGCGCCGATTTTGGGAAGGCATGGCTGAAGATCGAAGACCGCCTGCAGGGCCGGAAGCGGCATTTCTGGACCACCTTGGTTTGGAAGCCCTGGGCCCCCGGGAATTGGGCGGTCATGGCCCTGGGTATATGCGTGGCTTTCATGGGCCTTCAAATTCACGTGAACCGCGCCGATAGCTCAGACCTGGATTCCTATTTGATGGATATTTCCAACCCCACGGCCAATATCGCCTCCGACTCCGACGAATCGATCGCCCCGGCCCTTTTGACCGAAGCCAGTACCCGGTCTTCGGATGTCCTTCTCGCGGATGATGAGGATCGTTTGGAGCTGTCTCAGCCGCTCTACCAGTAATGGGAAATAGGCCTATCGGATCCAGGCGTGAAGGAATGAAAAGTTTTTAACCGCCGATTTCGGCCGACGTGCATCGCATGCGCCGATAACGACCTGTTTAAAGCGTTCTCAAACTCATCGGCGTCCATGCCACTAACACTAATGAAAGCCTTTTAAGTAAAAGTGGTATTGTCCCGCAATCCATTAACTCCTTTATTGAGATGCGGGGCATCGGATTTGATCGGCGGTTCCATGCCTTTTTGCTTTTACATGTTGTATGGGGATACTTACCGCCCATTTTCCTAATTGAAATACCAAAAAATACCCGGTAAAAGCCTTGCCTTTTTTTGTCAGGAACTATTTAATCCCCCCCAAGGAAAATGAAAAACCTTCTCAATTTCTTGGGGTTTTGTGTTTTCCCACCCTCGCGAATTTCCCATTAGCTGGTTCACGTTTTCGTTGTGATTGATTTTAGGAGGAAGAATGACTTTTTCATCTTATGCCCCGAGCCGAAATTCTAACGGGGAGGTGAAGCGCCCTTCTTATATAGAGCGATCCCTTCGATTCTTTCCCGCCCTTCTTCTGGTTCTAGGCCTGATTGCGTCCATTTGTCCTTCCGAAGCCTTAGCCAGTCCGGTTGTTGGGGCACCCATCACCATCACGGTCGGGGATAACAGCACCGCGACCTTAGTGAACGCGATCAACCAAATCAACTCCAACTCCCCTTATGGCGGCGTGATTGATCTCTCCCCCATTTCAGGCCAAACCATTTCCCTTAACGCCAACCTGCCGACCTTTACCCAAGGCGTGACCTTCTTGAACGGCGGTTCCAACGTCGTCATCGACGGCGGGAACTCCTACCAGGTATTCAACTCAAACGGCGGCACGATCGTCCCAACGGGTGTCCAAATCGTGGACGGCTCCCTCACCGGAGAGGGTAACGTATCCATCCACAATCCCCTCCAGGTCAACGGTTCGTCCTCTTCGGGCAATCCTGTTTCCCTCACCTCAACCACTTTGGCGGTGACCGGCTCCACGCTGACCCTGACCGGCGGAACGGGGACCCCGAACGGCGGCGCGGGCGGAAGCGCGAACCTAAATGTCTCCGGCGATCTGTCGGTCGATCCCAGCAACGTCAACCTGACCGGCGGCGACGGAGCCGATAACAACAGCGGCGATGCCGGGGCGGGCGCCGCGGCAACGGCCACCGTGGGTTCCCTGGAACTTACCGGAGGTTCCACCTATACCGTCACGGGCGGCAACGGCGGGCATGCCACCGGAGCCACCGGCAACGCGGGCCAAGGAGGGGACGCGATCTTCACTTCCACCGGCGCGGTTTCCATCGACGCCAGCACCATGACCTTGAACGGCGGTTCGGGCGGCCAGGACGACCAAACCACGGCGGGCATGGGCGGCAACGGGGGGCAGGCTTCCTACACCGCGGATAGTTTAAACGTGGTCAACGGGTCCAACCTGAGCGTCAACGGTGGCGGCGGACAATACAGCAACAACCCTTCCCTCATTTCCGGAAGCGGCGGCGACGCGATCCTCTCCGTATCCAACGCGGTCTCGGTCGATAACAGCACCGTCAACGTAACCGGCGGCCCGGGTTCCTTCACCGATTCGGCCAGCGGCGGCAACGGCGGCAACGCATCGGTTTCCGTCGGGTCCCTCACCCTTTACGACAATGCCGGGTCTTCCACCCTCAATATCACCGGCGGCAGCGCCGGATACACCAACGCCGGCAACGAAATCGGCGGCATTAGCGGCTCAGTGACCCTGACGGTCGCGAACACTTTATTGATGGATGGCAGTAACCTGAACGTGACCGGTGGCGGCACGGGCTATGGCAACGGCGCGGACAGCAGCGTGACCGAAGGGGCGGGCGGCAACGCCGTCGTCTCGACGGGTACCCTTACCATGACCGCTTTAAACGGGACTCCTTCCGTGATCAATATCAACGGCGGGACGGGGCTTTCGGATTATGGGCTCGCTAACGGCGGCAACGGCGGGGACGCCGACTTGTCCGCCGTGGGTTCGGTTTCGGTTGATTCCAGCAATGGGAGCCTTACGGGGGGCACTGGGGGAACTTCCTCCTCCGCCAATGGGGGCAACGGCGGCAACGCGAATTTTTCCTCAGGGTCCTTTACCCTCACCTCTTCCACCTCCAACGTCAGCTCCCTCCATTTGGCCGGGGGTTCGGGCGCGGGCAACAACAATTCCGCTCCCGGTTTAAGCGGAAGCGGCGGCTCGGCCACCCTGTCCTCGGGGGCGGTTTCGGTTGATTCCAGTAACGTCTATGTTTTGGGCGCAAGCGGTGGCACGGGCTACGGAACGGCGGGCGCCACGGAAACGTCCGGTGGAAACGCCGAGGTGACTGTGGGTTCCTTAAGCCTGACTTCCAACGCACACGGCGCCGACAATACCATCGGCTCGATCTCCAATTTCCAAGTTCAGGGCGGGTATGGGTCCAACGATAACGGTTCGGCCAATGCCGGAAACGGCGGCAACGCGGGCCTTTCGGCCTCGGGCGCGGTTTCGGTCGATTCGAGTTCCCTCTACGTGACGGGCCAACTGGGGGGGTATGCCCAGGGCGGTAACGGAGGCAATGGGGGCAACGGCGGCAGCGCTTCGGTTTCCGCGGATTCCTTGGTCCTCACCACTTCCAACAATTCCCAATACGCTTCTTTGAACCTGAAGGGGGGCGATGGAGGCAACAATACCGGACCCACAGCCGGGTTGGGCGGCAACGGGGGTTCGGCGACCCTGATGGTCGCGGGCGCGGTATCGGTGGATTCAAGCATTGCGGAAGTTTACGGCGGGTCCGCGGGCAGCGGTTTCGGATCGGCGGGCACCACCGACGCCACCGGTGGAAACGCCTGGGTTTCCATGGGAAGCCTGACGATGACCTCCAATAATTATTCCCTGAACAGCCTCGGCACGGAAACCCTGATCCAAGTGGAAGGCGGAACGGGCTCAAACGATGAAGCCCTGGCCACCGGCGGCACCGGCGGCAGCGCCTTCTTGGGCACGGGGAACCTCAGCCTCAATGATTCCGTGCTTGAAGTGATTGGAGGGACGGGCGGGTCCAGCTGGTCGGGCGGCAACGGTTATTCCCCCTATGGCTCTTCTTCAAATACTTCCTATCTCGCCGGCAACGGGTCGGATAACGGTACCTCCGAAATGGGTGGCCAGGGGGGGAACACCTCTTTTGAGGCGCAATCCGTTACCGTCTCGAGTAATTCAACCTTCGAAGCGTACAGCAATACCGGGGGTAGCGGCGGGTGGAGCGGCAACGGGGGAACCGCCTCCAGCGGCTGGAACTTGAACCACATCACCCTTATCGGCGGCAACGGCGGTAACGACAATCTGGGCGGCACCGGCGGACAGGGCGGCGATCTGGGCGTGACCATCGGCTCCCTGGGTTTCAGCGGCACCAACCCGCAGCTTTTCGGCGGGAACGGCGGCGGCGGCGGCAACGCGGGCACCGGCGGCTATGCCTATTCGGGCTGGTATATTCAAAACGGCAACGTGACGGGCGGAGACGGTGGGGACGGCAATGTCGGCGGCACTGGCGGAACGGGCGGCGACATGGCCCTTTCCATTACCTCCATCGACATGAATTCGGGCGCAAGTTTGAACCCCCATGCCGGCAACGGCGGAACGGGCGGGGACGCCGGAACCGGCGGCTTCGTCCAATCGGGTTTCTACAACCAATCGGTCCGCCTGCAAGCCGGTAACGGCGGCAACGACAACACCGGGGGCATGGGCGGCAACGGCGGGTCCGCGTCCGCGCAGATCGGTACCCTATCCCTCAATCAATCCTATGCCTCATGGTCCGGCGGTAGCGGCGGGGCCGGCGGAAACGCGGGCATCGGCGGTTACGCCATATCGGGCCTATCCTGCACCATCGTTTCCGACCTGGCGGCTAACGGCGGCGATAACAACACCGGCGGCGCGGGCGGTAAAGGGGGGGACCTTTCCCTCACGGCGGGTTCCGTCACCCTTTTGAACGGCTCTTCTTTGTCATTTAACGGCGGCACGGGCGGCGCGGGCGGCACCGCGGGGACGGGGGGGTACGCGGTGGCTGAATCCACTTCTTCCTTACCCTATACCACCTCCAACTCGGTTACGGCCTTCGGCGGGAACGGCGGAAGCGACAATACGGGAGGCCAAGGCGGCAACGGCGGAAACGTGACCGCAAGTCTGGGCGCGGTGACCGAGGACGGCTCCTCGATATATTTAGCGGGCGGCTCCGGGGGTCAAGGCGGTTCGGCGGGGGGCGCGGGGTATGGCGCATTAGGTTCCCCCACCATCAATTCCCTCGCCGTCAGCGGCGTCGATGGAACGGGCAACGTCATGGGCAACGGCGGCAACGGCGGAAACGCGTCCCTGACCGTGGTTTCGGCCAACCTTAACAATAGTTCCTCGATCCAACTGTACGGGGGAAGCTACGGAAGCGGGGCCGTGAACGGCAACGGCGGCAACGCCTCGGTTTCCATCGGTTCCCTCACCCTGGCGGATTCCAATTCCTATCTCAATGTTACCGGCGGTTCGGGCGTGACGGAAGGCACCGCCGCGGCCACGATCGGCACCCTCAATGGGGCCGGTTACATGAACATCAACGGCAACGGAACTAGCACCCTTCAAATCGCCAATGGTAATTTCAGCGGTAATATCAACGGCAACGAAAGCCTGAACGTGGCGGGGGGCGGAGCCCTGACCCTTTCGGGAAGTAACAACTTCTCCGGCGCGACGACCGTGACCGGAAGCAACAGTACCCTCAATATTCAAGACGCGGGCAATATCAACAACCAGGGACTGGTTTTGGACGGCGGCACCCTGCAGGCCGGGGGGAGCGGGCTTTACCTGGGCAACGGCGTGACGGTCACCGGAAACGGCGGAACTTTCGACACCAATGGAGTGGGATCGAATCTCGCGGGCGGCATCTCGGGCGCGGGCGGTTTCGGGGTCACTTCCAGCACTGGAAGCGGAGCCCTGACCCTGTCGGTGGATAGCACCTATACGGGAGCGACCACCGTGAGCGGCGGCGCCTTGCTGAACATCCAGGACGCGGGCGGGATTTCTTCTGCGGGACTGGTCTTGAACAACGGCACCCTGCAGGCGGGCGGCGCGTTATCCCTTTCGAACTCAGTGACATTGGCCTCGGGCGGAGGCACATTCGACACGAACGGGAACGACTCCAGCCTGTCGGGCAACATCACGGGCCCGGGAACCCTGGTCAAGGCCGGTTCGGGCGCCTTAACGATATCGGGCAACGACGGTTTCGGTGGCTTGACGGTTGAGGATGGGTCCCTGGTAACCGGCGCCAATTGGGTTTTGCCCTCGCTTGGCCCCGTTTCCATCGCCTCCACGGGCGTCCTCGACCTGAACAATTACGTCCAGCAGGTCGGGGTCCTGACCGGTTCGGGCGGTATTTCCATGGGAAGCGGCAACCTGAACATCAACAACCAAAACACCGGGAGCCTTTTCTCCGGCAACATCTCAGGCACGGGTTATCTTTACGATTTCGGCACAGCCCCCCTGACCTTGACCGGCGACAACACCTACAGCGGCGGCACTCTCCTGGCGGGCTGTACTTTGGATATCACCAACGACACCAACTGGGGTACGGGCGCCGTAACCTGGAACGGGAGCGGGACAATCCAACTTTTGGGCAGTTTCAGCACCTCGAAAAATTTCGCAACGGGCGGAAATGCCGCGATCTTCGACACCAACGGCTACAGCCTGACCATCACCGGGAATATTCTGGAGGGGAACAACAACGGGTCGGTTATGAAAAACGGATTGGGAACCCTCACCCTGTCGGGCGACAACACCTACAACGACGGGACCACCCTGGCCGAAGGCACCCTAAGCCTGGCCAACGACAACGCCCTGGGCACGGGCGGTTTGACGATGGACGCGGGCACCACCCTGAAGGCGGGTATCGCCAATCTGGCGGTCACGAACGCCGTGGCCTTGAACGGGCTGGATACCCTCAACGCGGGAGGGGTTACCTCGACCTTCTCGGGCGTGATTTCGGGAACAGGCACCCTGGCGGTCAACACCGCTTCCGGCTATTGGTATGGCGGCGTCGTGACCCTGACGGGAAATAACACCTACTCGGGCGGCACCACGATCGAATCAGGCACCATCGCCGTGACCTCGGTGAGCGCCCTGGGATCGGGGTCGGTCACCAACTATAACGGCGCGCTGGATTTCCTCGGCAACGCCAACGCCGGGAGCATCTCCATCACCGACCTCTACTACAATTCCCAGTTGAACTTCGAGAACGCCTCCTCGGCGGGCAACGCCTGGGTCTGGAACACCCACGGGGAAGTGACCTTTAACGGCACCTCCACCGCGGGCAACGCCTGGATCTACAGCGGAGCCAACTCCTCGGTCTTGTTCTACGGCAATTCCTCGGCGGGGGCGGCCACGCTCGACACCAACAACAGCGACGAACTTGATTTCTTAAATAATTCCAACGCCGGAAGCGCCGCCATCCAGAACCTGGGGAACAGCTTGGTGTATTTCGAGGATGCCTCCAGCGCCTACAACGCCTCCATCACCAACAGCAGTAATTCCTACATTTATTTCCAGGGCGACAACGCGGTGACCTTCTCGACGGCGGGGAATTCCAATATCAGCAACAACGGCACCCTGGATTTCGAGAATTATTCGGCCGCCGGCGCCGCCACCCTCACCACCAACACCGGCGGGCATACCAACTTTTACAACGAAGCGACCGGCGGCACGGCCCGGCTCATCCTCAACGGGGGCACGCTGGATATCAGCGAGGAAGCGGCGGGCCTTTCAGTCACGGTGGGTTCCCTCGAGGGGTCCGGGTCCGTCAGCCTGGGCGCCAACGACTTGGCGATTGGGTCCAACGGATTGAACACCGGCTTCATCGGCAACATCGCCAACGGCGGGATTAACGGCGGCACGGGTGGTTCCTTGACCAAGGTCGGGTCGGGCGCCTTGACCCTGTCGGGCGTTGATACCTACTCGGGCGGCACCACGATCAGCGCGGGCACCCTGAACCTGGGCGGCAACAGCGCCCTAGGCACGGGGAACTTGACGATGTTGAACGGTTCCACCCTGCAGGCGGGCGTGAATAACCTGGCGGTCACGAACAACCTGTTCCTCTTCGGGCTCGATACCTTCGACACGAACGGGAACAACATGGTTTTGTCGGGCGTCGTCGCGGATGCCCCCTTCATCACTTCCTTGACGAAGATCGGGGCGGGCGCTTTGACGCTCACCGGCGACAACACTTACAACGCCACGAACATTAACGCCGGCACTTTGGTCGCGGCCAACCCCAACGCATTGGGAACGGGCAATGTGGCGGTGAACGGCGGGACGCTCCAGATGAGCGGGCCCATGACCCTCAACATCGGGGGCAATTATACCCAAGGCGTTTCGGGCACCCTGCAGTTAGGGCTAGGGCCCACGGGGGTCCAGGGGGATACGCTCAATATTTCGGGCGCGGCCACCCTGGCGGGTACCTTAAGGCTGGTTCCCTATGGCGGTTACCTGATTCACGATACGGAGGCCTTCACGATCCTCAACGCGGCCAGCGTGACCGGAACCTTCAGCCCGGTGACGAACCTGGTGGGCGGCGGATCGGTGTCGATGGTTTACGACTCCACCGACGTGATCGTGGATGAACTGCCCAACGCGCCTTCCTTCGGGGCCTTGGGCACGACCCCCAACGAAAAGAATATCGGCGCCGCCCTGGATTATTTGGCGGGCCATGGGGGCGATCCGGCTTTGATCGCCTACTTGAACAGCCAGAGCAACGGTTCCATATCCGGGATCGAGGGCCTGATTTCTCCCGCCGATCTGACCCCTCTTTACCGGATGGGCTTCACCACCGCCGAGATCGAGGGCGGAATGGTGGGCCAGCGGTTGGCCGAGTTGTTGGGCGATTCCGGGTTCGGCTCCAGCGACGTTTCCTGGAACGGGGAAGGGCCCCGCTTCGCGGGCAACCTGCCCGCCTCCGATGAGGCGGCGATGTCCAAGGACCTGGAACCCCAGCGTTGGGGCGGGTTCGCCTCGGGGCTGGGCAACTTCGGAACCGTCACGGGTGATTCGAACGCGCCGGGTTACCAATTTTCCACCGGCGGCATGGTGGCGGGGTTGGATTACCGCTTCTCCCAGCAGTTCGCGGCCGGGTTGATTTTGGGCTACAGCCAGTCGGGTTCCAGCCAGTCCACGGGCACGGTGAACGCCACGGGCGGGCAATTGGGCCTCTACGGCGGATGGAAACAGGATTCCTTCCACCTGGAAGCCCTGGCCGAGGGCGGCATCAACAGCTACACCACCCAGCGCGAAGCCTTGGGCGGCACGGCCTCGGGCAACGCCCAGGGCCAGGTCTATTCGGGCCTGTTGGGCGCGGGATACGACTGGAAGGTGGACCACCTGACGGTGGGGCCCTTCGTGACGGGCCAGTACACGAGCGTGAATCTCAACAGCTTCACCGAAACGGGCTCGTTGGCGCCCTTGAGCCTGCCGGCCCAAAGCGCGGGTTATTGGAGCAGCGACCTGGGGGCCTCGGCCCACCGCAATTGGGATATGGGCGGATGGTCCCTCTCGCCGTCTTTAAGCGCGGCGTGGGAGCATATCTACCAGGGCAACCTGGATAGTTTGAACGCCAACTTCGGCGGTTCTGGAAACTTTACCGTGACCGGCCCTGCCATGGGAACGGACGCGGCGGTTTTGGCGGCGGGGTTGAACGCCCAGTTCGCCAAAGGCTTCGGCGCCTACGCCCAGTACCAGGGCAAGGTGGGGCTGACGAACTACACCGAGCAAAACGTTTCGGGCGGGGTGAACCTCGGGTTCTGATCTAAGCCTGAGGGTGAGATAAGCTAAAGGGCGGTAGTTTTGCCAACTGGTAGAAGCAGTCGGTAAAGCTACCGCCCTTTTTTATGTGTGGGGTTTGTAGAGTGGGTATATGGCCAACCCCACCGTAAAAACGTATAGTTTGTGAACATTTAAATGGACGCCTCGGTGATGAAATGGGTCAAGTTATTTATACGTCTTGAATTGTCCCGAAAATACTCTTTACGGTCCTCTGGACAGCCAACAGGATAATCAAATTCTGTCCCATCATCTCTACACTCAAAAGAATCATCGCATCCGTTACCGCCCGCCCAATATTTCCATTTTGGATTCGCTTGAATGGTTTTGTCGGTTAAAAGGAAATCTCTAATCTCGCTTAACCATTTCTCTCGTTCGTTTTTATAATCATCGATGCTTAAATCTGTTTTTGTACCGTCAACTTGGATTTTTCCGCCAATGCTCACAAAATAACTTAACTTATTAATAACTTCTTGTTTGGATGAAATTGCGATAGACGGACTAGATTCCGGGCGGTTAGAACCACGCATTAATGAAAGTATCTGAGCGGTTAGATGGCGATTATCAGAAAGCGCAATTGTTTGTTTATCAAATTTATCTGACAAATCTTTATAATTCTTATCAGATTTCTTTTGGACGTCCGCCGACTCTTTTTTTTGTTTTGCCGATATATACCACCCAAAAAAAGTTAAACAAAAGGCAATTATTAAAATTATTGTAAAACGCTTAGGAGAGTTCATTGTTTTCTCGTCCAGCAAAACAAGAATCCACCCAGCCGCCGTCACAAGAACCAAATAAAGCGTGTCCACGCAAAACCAGTATTGGAGTTCTGTCATAGCAATGTTTTTGAAAGTGGTTCCATGCCCATACTTTCCCCTTTTTAGAGGTCATTATAGACTCCCAATTCGGGGCCAAACCCCAAGGGAGTGAAGTATATAAGTCCCCTCATCTGTAAGTATACATGAGTATACTTACCACTCGCGAGGGATTTACGTCAAGTCACAACAATTGAGTCTGTGGGTTGGGGTTGGAAAGATCGATGGCCTCCAGGCATTGGGGCATTCGTTGCGGCGTTACTTATGTTTGAATTAGCAAACCATATTTGGTTATAGGTGAACTGACGGTCAAGAAAAAACGAATTATTTAGAAACCCTTTAAAGTGCAATCGAATAGGTGTTTTTTAAATCGAAAAAACTAAGCTTTTGTTTTCCAATTCTCGATAGCTTCGCTAAATTCTTCGTTTTTCTGCATTAACAAATTACCATTTTTAAGTTTTACAAAAGCACCAGTCACTTTTCCAGTTTTCTTTTTCCAATCAAATTGATTAATTGGAATTAATAAATAGGGCGCCGAATGAGCCAAAACTTTTTTAATTCGGATGTTATGAAAATCCTTTCCGTTTTCGTACATCGAGAAATGGTAAACCTCATATTTGTCTTGTAACCCATGTAACAAACCGATTTCATCTATTTCTAAGTCGTAGTTTTCATCGTTAATAATTTGAATAAAGATTTCAAAATTCCAACCAAACTTTTTAACACCTAAATTTAATTTTAGGTTCTTATTCTGAATACCGGCATTGGCCGATAATTTTTCTGTCATTAATTGACCTCTTATTTTGGGTCGAACAAATTGGCTTGCATGTTCAAATTGCTGCCCTTTTTTAATGAAAACGATAATGAAATAAAAACCGATTGCAAAAACTACAAGAGGAATACCAAATTTTAATAATCCATCTAGCAGAGTTGTTTCTTGTATGCCGAAAAGGGCCAATGTTTTAAGAAACACTGTATATAACAGACTGCCAAGTAACCATCTCCCAAATCCGACTATTCCAAGCCAAATAACGGTAGCAAACCAAAGCCATATATTTTTAGAAATTTGAATTTTAATCATGCAAAATTATAACTTTTTTAAATTCATTAATTACTAGAAAACATAAATTCACAACAATCGGGTCTGTGAATCGGGCGTGGAAAGTTTAATTGCCTCCAGGCATTGGGGGCCTTCGTTGCGTGCGTTGCTCACGAAGGTGGAAACCGGATGGGTGCTCATTCTGGATGCATCGTAGGGTTTGAGAAGTTTCTTCAACCCCTCAACGTCGTGATTGTTCGGGTCGAGCCAAGTCTCGAAATTCTCCGGGTCGAGAATTACCGGCATGCGGTCGTGAATGGGCGATAAGACAGCGTTGGCCTCTGTTGTGATCAGGGTGAAGGTCGTAAGAGAACCCCCTTTTCCATATTTCTCAGACCAGAATTCCCATAAACCCGCCAGGAAAAAGGGTTCCCCATTTTTCATGAAGAAATAATGGGGTTGTTTGGGTTTGGTGGTTTGGTTCCATTCATAGAAGCCATCCACGGGAACAAGGCAGCGTTGGTTCTTGAAGGCGGTCCGGAATGAGAGCTTTTCAGCCACCGAATCGGCGCGGGCATTGGCCAGCTTAAAACCGATGGAGGGGTCTTTTGCCCAGGAAGGAACTAGCCCCCATTTAAGGGCTTCCATCACACGCTGGTTTTGCTGGTATCGGATCACCGGGACGGTACTGGAAGGGGCGATGTTGTACCGGGGTTCCAGGGCCTCCAGGTTTGGCTCCATCACGGCCTTGATGGTTTGGGCCAGTTTCTTGGGGTTAGTTTTAAGGGCAAATCGACCGCACATAGACCGAATTTAGCGAATAAGCCCTAAGGAAGTCTAGCCAGCCAATAATTCGTATTCTTCCAAGTCGAAAGCCGCGTAATCGGGGTTGGAAGAATCGATTGGAAGAATAGTTGGGAGAATCCGTGATGTTGGAAGAATAACCCCTTTATTTAGGCCCCTATCTATCGATTCTTCCAAGTCGGTAGCCGCGTAACTGGGGTTGGAAGAATTGATTGGAAGAATAGTTGGGAGAATAACTCCTTTATTTAGGCCCCTGTCCGTGGATTCTTCCAAGTTGTTAGGTCGCGTAACTGGAGTTGGAAGAATCGATTGGAAGAATAGTTGGAAGAATCCGTGAAGTTGGAAGAATAATTCCTTTATTTAGGCCCCTGTCCGTGGATTCTTCCAAGTTGTTAGGTCGCGTAACTGGGGTTGGAAGAATCGATTGGAAGAATAGTTGGGAGAATCTTTGAAGTTGGAAGAATAACTCCTGTATTTAGGCCCCTATCTATCGATTCTTCCAAGTCGGTAGCCGCGTAATAGGGAGTTGGAAGAATCACTTGGGAGAATAGTTGGAAGAATCTGTGAAGTTGGAAGAATAAACCCTTTATTTAGGCCCGTTTTCCCCGATTCTCCCAAGTCAGAGGCCTGCGTTCCAAAAGTTGGAAGAATTGGTTGGAAGAAACCCGGCCCCCTGGTTTATCTTAATTCCCGTAAAAAACCCTATTCCAGGGATATACCCCTATCTATGTCGAGGTGATATATGAGCGAGGACCAGCTACAGAAACCTGATATTAATCGTGAACAACTCTCCGAGGCCCTCCTAGCCGCTATCCAGGCACGGGGAGAGGCCACGCCCGGTGAATTGGAAAAAGACCTGGGAATCGCCCGTAGCACCCTTAATTATAACTTCAACATTCTTCTGAATAAGGGACTTGTCACAAAACGAGGGGCATCACGGAATATCAAATACCGGGCAGTCCAGGGGGCCCCATCTATCCCAGGTTCTACCAACCAAACCCCGAAGGTAACAAAAAGCACCCCGGCCATCCAAACCCAGACCGAGGCTCCACCCGCCCCTAAAAGTACCTTCGTCAGGCGGTTGGTTGACTTCCTTTTGAAGCTGGAAAAGGCCATGAGCAAAGAGGGTAGGGCGAAAGCCAAAACATCCGGGTCAGGAAAGGGGAAAGCCAAGATCTACCTGTTTCTGGTCGCCCTTATCGTGGGGCTTTTCCTCTTCTTTACCCGTCCTGCCGGCTTGGGTTACCTCATCCGCCAAAGCCTTATCAAGCTGGGCCATTCGGCTTGGGAGATGGTCTTACCTACCCAGCAAGAACCCAAGGCAATACCCACCCCGATCCCCTCGACCCCTTTAACTCAGGTAGCCGTCAATCCGAATACACCCAGTTCGAAGTCTTCGGCTCCTGCACCGGCTTCCCATGCCTCGAAAGCTCCCCTAGCGGTTCCAAAGGCGGTAACCCGAACCGCGGTTCCGCCCTCGAAAATGGTTCTGCCCGAGGCCCCCCTTCCGTCTGATGGGGTTTTCGCCCGCGCCTTTTGCGCGGCCCTCTACAATCTGAGTTATAAGGACCCCTATGCCGACGAGGATGCCGTGATCGCCATGCTCGGCCCGGAAAACGGCCAAGATATTGTCGATAGTTACTATTCCGATGAAAGGATGAAGAAGGTCCAGGAAAGTAAGCAGACCTTGTCCTTCAAGGCGGATGGAGACCCCGTGATGACCGCCCAAAGGGGTCAGGAGAAGGACTTTTTGGTGAAGGGAACTTTCACCATTCATGAAGAAGGGTATTCCTATCTGGACAACCGGCCCTATTCGTTGCTCGTCACGATCAGCCATAACGCTAAGGGCTACCCGCATGTGAAGGACATTGTGGAACAGAAGGTAAAAGAGAAGGAATAACAGGAATGCCCGGGGTTAGGTCGTCCATTACGGGAACCTGTCGCGGACCGGAAAATGGATAATGGTGGCCAGGCACCTCTTTCGCGAAAACTCACCCTAGCTTTTCTCCACCCCTTGTTCCTCTGCCTTCGCCAACGATTGCAGTATAATCTTCATGTTCATCAATCAATTAGGAGTTGTTCATGCTTCGGTTATATGTATTCATCATTCTGTTTTTTGGTTTAGTCATAGGATGTGCTTCAACCCATATCTACAGCAGAAGTAATCCTGATGTTTCGCCATCGAAATACTCAAGATTACTCATAATAGCTAATGTTCCAGGAATGGAATTGCAGACTAAATTAGAAAATGGACTGGCTAAATATTTAAAAGAAAATGAAGATAAACCTGCGTTTTTTTGGCGAAGAAATGAATTAATTTTTCAGGTTACGGCTTTAACCACCGAGAACATCAAAGAATTAATCGATAAAAGTTCTTGCGATGCTGTTATTTTTTTATCGATGGATGATCCCAAAACTAAAGAATTCAATGTTGATTTAGGTTCAACAACAACAGGCTCTGTAACCCCTTCTGTTTTTGGTGGTTACCACTTTACTTCTAAGACTACTAACCAAAGTATCGAAGGTACGATAACTACTTTTAATGCTACTGTTGATTTAGTTGATGTAAAAGCCGGTAAGTTGGCATGGCATAGCGAAGAAAATGTCACAACGGGTGGTTTTGGTACTTGGGACCAGGCAATCAACTCTTTTTTATCTAAAGTGTCAGATGAACTTTCGTCTAAGGTTTATATAGCGGCGCCGGATCCAATCGATAATGCAGACCTACCAGGCATACCTCAAAATAGGGATGAAAAATTCAAATAATAGATTTGTTTGAGATGTTTTTTGTCTTATTGCAAACTTTGGAAGCGGAAGGTTATGTCCGGCATGCTCGCTCTGCCCATCGGAGCCGATAAGGTTGTCAACGAAGGGGACCCGCGTTGGACAAGAAATTTCTAATGTAAGAGGTCAAAGTATGGCTCGTGGCGGTGCGCAGCTAAATTTTAAAAACAATAATAGGCTGTTCTTTTATTCTTTTTATGGTTTTGCCATCTTTTACCTTTTCGTACTTTATTTTCTTTTTGAAAAATTTCCGAATTACTTATTAGACAAATTTCCAATAAAAGGCTTTTATCCCTTCCTCTTTATCGGAATATTTCTTTGTTTTGTTTTTTCATTTTCAATTAAATACTTGGTCGAGAGATTTATTCAAAAACGAAATAGTTCTATTTTTTTACAAAAGTAATGTGTCCACGACGGGGACCCATCGTGGACAGGGAAAACAGCACGAATTGGGATGTCAAATGTAGGGAGGGGAATATGACTAATCGGTGGAAGATTGCTTTTTTTATTCTTCTTATTATTTCGGTTACGTCGATTGGATTATTAGGCTACACCGTCATTGACCAAGCGGTAACGATAAATTATGCATCGGAGGGCAGGGCTGATGTTGAAGCACATCGCGATATTCTAGACGCATTAATCATTGGAAAATTAAACCTAAAAGATATTCGCGCGGCTAATCCAAAGGCAAATCAC
>Ga0182030_10001632_pt1 | contig 46620 bp, 37 predicted proteins | sample 812S3MmetaG_FD_121299 | JGI IMG/M metagenome (GOLD analysis project Ga0182030, IMG submission 121299) | Permafrost microbial communities from Stordalen Mire, Sweden - 812S3M metaG (Illumina Assembly) | ecosystem: Environmental > Terrestrial > Soil > Wetlands > Permafrost | place: Sweden...
GAACCAGTCCCGTTACCCCGTAAGCGTGCCCCGTGAAACAAGAATCCGGCGGTCTAGTTTTCCTCCGCCGCATCACCCCGCTAACGCGGCGTGATGTGGCCTAGTATTGCTCCGGCGCATATACTCCGCCTCGTGAATCTCAACATATTGGATTTTCAACGCCTTAAAAGACCGCGGGGACTGCCAAAGTTCTTGTGGACACTGCACTACGGATGTGATCGTTCCCGCAGCGCAGTTTCCATATTAGCCTGGAGCGTGGCCCATCGCTCTCCGAGTAAAGTCATTGCGCTTGCCGTCGTCCAACGACGTGCGACGCGATAGTGTGCAAGAACAACTTCTCCTCTGTGTTAGTTGCGATCGACAACTGCTCGGCTACTTTGTGACCGTGAGCTTCACAAAGGTCTGATGAGTTAGCGTTCCATAAATCCCTGTGATCGTGATTGGAAACTCTCCGATTGCGGCGGAGTTGCTCGTTGCCAGCGTTAGCGTGCTCGTGGAAGTAGTTGAGCTTGGGGAGAAGGATGCGGTAACTCCTTTCGGCAGCCCGTTCGTACTCAGGTTGACGCTCTGATCGAACGTGTTTTTTGGAGTGACTGTAACTGTGATCGTGCCGCTGCTACATCGCGCAATCGTGAGGCTTTTTGGCGTGGCTGCCGCCAAAGCAAAGTTCCCCAGAGGACTTACGGTAAGGGTAATCGTGGTAGTCGCGGTCAAGCTGCCCGAGGTTCCTGTGATGGTCACCGCCGCTGTTCCCGTCTTGGCCGTACTGCTGGCCGTGAAGGTTACCATGCTCGACGAAGTTGCAGGATTGCCGTTGAAGGTCGCGGTCACACCCCTCGGCAGTCCTGTGGAGGTGAATGTCACGTTGCCGGAAAATCCGTTCACAGGGGTGATGGTGATTGTGCTGGTTCCACTCCCGACACCTTGCACGACGGCAACGGAGCTGGGCGTAGCCGACAGCGTGAAGTAATTCGGTTGCGTGATGGTGACAATCAGAGTCGTGGTGTTGGTCAACGAACCCGACTTCCCCGCAATCTTCAGAGTTGCCGTTCCGGGGGCTGCGGTGGCGCTCGCGGTCAAGGTCAGCGTGCTATACGAACTGGTAGCCGGATTCGGACTGAAGGTCGCTGTCACGCCCTTCGGCAGGCTGGACGCCGACAGTTGTACGCTGCCACTAAATCCTCCCTGTGGAATGATGGCGACTACACTCGTTCCGCTGGCGCCCTGCGTGATAGTAACGGCAGTTGGAGTGGCAGCGAGGGTAAAGCTTGGCTTCAGTTTCGGCCAGTTATTCACTAGGTTAGCGGCATTGATTGTGCCGATTCCCGTCGCAAAATCCCAACCGGTGGTGGTGGGGTAGGCGGTCTGATAGGAGTTATTTGTGCCTGCATAGCTGTCGCCGAAATCCGTGCCGCCGACGGCAACGTTGTAATCTCCGTCCTAATTTTTATACGGTTTGCGGTCCGCGGCGATTATCCGGTCTTCACTGTATTCGGTTCAGAAAAACCTCGATTCAGTGGATCGGAAAAATTGTTCTCCACAAGGGTGCCGAATACACGCTCGATAGTGACCCACATCACAGCACAGACTACCCAAAAGAGAATTAACTGGCATATAAGGGATAAGTTGCCAATTGTCCCTTCGAAACAGCCCCCTATGTTTCGAGACGTGCGACAAGAACTCAGTTGCCAAACTCTTGCGGACAAGCCGTGGCCGGCCTTTTCTGCAGTTCCGCTGGCTAGTCTGCGCCAGTGGTGTAGGAGGGCTGTAGCGTGAGGCCTCATTTTACGGTGACAGCACCCTCCACATTGATGCTCTACGATCCCGGTAGACCTAAGACCCCACCGAACTTTTGTACCCTAGGGAGGCAAGATGCCCAGTTTCGTTATTGCGAATAAGTGCGATGGATGCAAAGCATTAGACAAGACGGCTTGCCAGTACATATGTCCCAACGATCTGATGGCGCTGAATTCGCAAATCATGAAGGCTTATAACCGCGATCCCTCGATGTGCTGGGAGTGCTACAACTGCGTGAAAATTTGTCCGACGCAGGCCATTGAAGTGCGCGGCTATGCCGATTTCGTTCCCCTGGGTGCGAGCGTGACTGCGATGCGAAGCACCGAGGACATTATGTGGACGGTTCAGTTCCGTAATAAGGACATCCGTCCCAAGCGCTTCAAATTCCCCATTCGACGGGGCGTCGCTGAAGGCAAAGCGCGGCCGTTCGACCAATATCCAACCGCGGACTCCGATCTGAAGAGCCCGACGTTGATGTGTGAGCCGGAGGGGCTGAACACGGAAGTTGGACCGGTGAAACTCGACAAAGTGCCAACGCTGTAGATGTCTCGGAATTCGGAGATTCAAGGAGAACAGGAACATGGCGGACTTCAAGACCGTAGTGGTCAAGACGGATCTACTCATCTGCGGAGGAGGCATGGCCGCCTGCGGCGCGGCCGTCGAAGCCAGTTACTGGGCACGCAAGCATGGGTTAAAGGTCACATTGGTGGACAAAGCGGCGATGGAGCGATCTGGCGCCGTGGCTATGGGACTGTCAGCCATCAATATGTACGTTGACCTGAATAGTGGCAAGAACACGGTGAAGGACTACGTCGATTACGTCCGCAACGACTTGATGGGGATTACACGCGAGGATCTGGTCGCGAACATCGCACGGCACGTGGATTCCACTGTGCACCTCTTTGAAAAGTGGGGCCTTCCAATTTGGAAAGATAAAGATGGCAAATATGTCCACGAGGGCCGCTGGCAGGTGATGATCAACGGCGAGTCGTACAAGGTCATCGTGGCCGAAGCGGCTAAGAACGCGCTGGCGGAAACGGGAGGGCAGTACTTCGAGAGAGTATTCATTACGCATCCGTTGATGGATGGCGATCGGTGCGTGGGCGCGATCGGCTTCAGCAATCGCGAGAACACGGTGTATGTATTCGAGGCTAAGGCAACGCTCGTAGCGATGGGCGGGGCCGTCCATATCTTTAAGCCACGGTCGACGGGAGAAGGATTTGGCCGTTCGTGGTATCCGCCGTTTAACTCTGGAGCGAGCGCGTTCTTCACGATCTATGCCGGCGCGGAGATGACGTGCCAGGAAGTCCGCTTCATCCCGGTGCGTTTCAAAGATGCTTATGGTCCGGTGGGGGCGTGGTTCTTGTTATTCAAGGCGCTCGCGACCAATGCGGCGGGCAAGGACTACATGGTGGAGAATGCCGCCGAACTCCAAAAGTGGACTCCCTATGGCCAAGTAAAACCGGTGCCGGCAAACCTGCGTAATTGGCTCATGATGCTCGATGTGATGGACGGCAAAGGGCCGATTTACATGCAAACGGCGGAGGCGATCCAGCGTATTGCGAAGGAATCGCCCGACGAGAAAACGGCAAAGAAAAAGCTGAAGGAACTCGAGTCGGAGGCGTGGGAAGATTTCCTCGACATGACGATCGCGCAAGCGATTCTGTGGGCCGCCACGAATGTAGAACCCGAGGCGAAACCGTCGGAGATCATGGCATGCGAGCCGTACTTTATCGGTTCCCATTCGGGAGCTTCCGGGGCATGGGTTTCCGGACCTGAGGATCTGCAGAACGATACGACGAAATCGGATTACTACTGGGGATATCCCAACATGACGACTGTCGGCGGCCTCTTCGCTGCCGGCGACGCGTCGGGTGCGTCGAGCCATAAATTCTCCTCGGGATCGTTTACTGAAGGACGAATTGCGGCGAAGGGAGCGATCTCATACGTGGTCGATCACAATACCGCTCCACAGGTCGATCCAGCGCTGGTTGAGAAGCTAAGAACCGAAATCCTCAGACCGCTCGATCTGTTCGAAGCAAATAAAGCCAATACGACCGATTCCGAAATCAACCCAGCCTACATTCGTCCCAAGCAGTTCATGTACCGCATGCAGAAGATCATGGATGAATACGCCGGCGGCGTATCAAGTCAATTCAAAACCAGCGGCAAGCTGCTGGAAAAGGGCATGGAGTTACTGGGGTTCTTAAAGACCGACGCTGCCTCTCTTGCCGCGGAGGACTCTCACGAGTTGATGCGCTGCTGGGAGAGCATTCATCGCATGCACCAGGCCGAAGCCCACGTGCACTCGCTGCACTTCCGCGAGGAGACACGGTGGCCGGGATACTACTTCCGCGCGGACAAGCCGTCGATGGACAATCAAGACTGGCTCGCTTTCTGCAACTGCGTATTCGATCAGACAACGGGTGAGTGGAAGATGATCAAGCGGCCGGTGAAGTACCTCACCGAGAATGGATCCAAGAAAGTTGCACAATGAAGGATGCGCCCGCTCATGCGGTGAGTGGAGTGGGCATCGATCTCAATGTGCTGAACCTCCTCCACGAGGCAAATGCGATCCATGAACGGAGCCGATAGCCGCGGAACAGTGATGGTGGTGGGCGGAGGGATCACAGGAATCTCTGCCGCCATTGAGGCATCGGAAGCCGGCTGCGACGTCGTGCTTATCGAGCGGGCCGCCTATCTTGGCGGACGCGTGGCGCAGATGCACCAGTATTTTCCCAAACTCTGTCCACCAGTTTGCGGTCTCGAAATCAATCTCCGGCAAATCCGCACGAGCACGCACATACGTGCTTTCACGTTGTCCGAAGTGGTGGAGGTGCATCCACAGGACGGGCGCCATCGTGTGACGGTCGAGCAGCAGCCCCGGTTCGTGAACGAGCGGTGCACGGCATGCGGAGCTTGTACTGCAGTGTGTCCGGAATCCCGCCCAGATGCATTCAACTACGGCATGGGATCGACCTGCGCTATTTATTTCCCCAGCGATCTGGCGTGGCCTCCGCTCTACACGATTGATCCCGCAACGTGCAAAAAAGAACAGTGCGGCAAGTGCGCAGCTGCTTGCCCTTACGGCGCAATCGACCTGCAGATGAACACACGCCGCGTGGAATTCGAAGTTCAGGCAATTATTTGGGCAACGGGGTGGAATCCGTTTGATGCGAGCGTGGTGGAGGGGCTGGGCGTTCATGGCAACATGATCTCCAACCTGCAGATGGAACGGCTCGCGGCGCCAACGGGTCCGACAAAAGGGCGCATCGTCCGCCCTTCGGATGGGAAGGAGATTGAGAGCGTCGCTTTCGTGCAGTGCGCCGGGTCGCGCGACGAAAATCACCTCAAACATTGTTCTAGTGTCTGTTGCATGGCATCGCTGAAGCAGGCGAGATATGTGCGCGCTCAGTACCCGGATGCGCACATTTATATGTACTACATCGACCTGCGTTCTCCGGGTAAGCATGAGCTGTTTCTTGCCGAATCGCAGAAGGATGAAAAGCTCCACCTCATTAAAGGCAAAGTTGCAAAGGTGATCGAGGATGAAGCCTCGGGCGACCTTGTGGTTGAAGCGGAGGATGTGCTGGCCGAGCGCCGTATTCGCCAAAAAGTAAGTCTCGTGGTGCTGGCGACGGGCATGGTTCCGGCGTTGGAGAAAGATCCGTCTTTGCCAGCGAGCGGACTGAGCCGCGACCCTCATGGGTTTTTGTCAGGTGCGCAGCCGCTGGCCGGTCATTTTGTGGCTGGATGCGCACGGCGTCCGATGGACGTCGCGTCGTGTGTGCGGGACGCGTCGAGCGCCGCGCTCAAAGCCCTTCAGAGTTGCGTGAGTTCTCATCGTGGCTGACGAACAAAAAAACGTCGCGGTCTTCATCTGCGAGGGATGCGAGATCGGATCTGCGCTCGACGTGGATGCTCTTAAGAAGACTGCCACGGAGGAGCGCCGCATAAGTGTGTGCCGATCTCATCCGTTTCTTTGTGGAGATGAGGGAGTCGCACAGATTAAAGAGGGCATTCAATCGGGCGCCGGCGCGGTGGTTATCGCAGCCTGCTCAGGACGATTTCACTCCCGGACCTTTTCCTTTGCTTCCTGCCATGTTGAAAGAGTGAACCTGCGTGAGTTGGTGGTTTGGAGCCACGAGCCTGACAACGAAGACACGCAGATGCTCGCCGATGATAACCTGCGCATGGGAATTGCGCGCGCGTTGAGAACCGAGATTCGGGAGCCAGCCAAGATCGCGGCAGAACGGAGCATCCTTGTGGTTGGAGGCGGCCCCAGCGGCATGGCTGCGGCAAGAGAGGCGAGCCTCGCAGGGTATCGAGTTGTGCTGGTCGAAAAACAGGCTGAGCTCGGAGGATGGCTCCGTAATTCTAAGAGGCAGTTTCCCAAGACCCATCCGTACACGAGCCTCGAATCGATCGATCTCAACAGCCAGATCGTGCAGTTGGAAAAAGATCCAAACATCGACATATATCGATCCGCGGACATTAAGAACATTGGTGGCCAGCCGGGTCAGTTCGATGTTGAGTTGGAATCGAACGGCACGACGATTCGTGCACGGGTTGGGGCGGTCGTTCAGGCAACAGGATGGAAGCCGTATGACGCCTCGCGCCTTGGTCATCTTGGCTATGGCCAGAGCCCCGACGTGATTACGAACGTCGAAATGGAACGTCTGGTTGCCACGGGGCAAATCCGCTGTCCATCCGATGGGCGGCCAGCCAGGCGAATTGCATTTGTGCAGTGTGCGGGATCGCGAGATACGGCCCACCTACCCTACTGCTCTGCCGTGTGCTGCCGCGTATCTCTGAAACAGGCATTGTGGGCTCGTGAGTTGGATAAGGAAGTTGAGGTTTACATCTTCTATAAGGACATTCGTACGCCGGCACAGTACGAAGATTTCTACCGGCGAGCGCAAGAAGATCCCGGGATATCGATGACAAAGGGAGACGTGATCTCGGTTACGACTCCCGAGGCTGGCAGTGCACAAGCGCTCAGAGTGAACGTCGAGAACACGCTCCTTGGAGCGTCAATCCAAGTTGAGGCGGATCTGGTGGTTCTCGCGACGGGAATGGTGCCTGTTGCTGCTGACGGTGAGCTCATTCGCAAGATCCGCGATGCAGAGCTCATCGTGGAGAAAGGACAAGCTGGCCCACAGTTGGATGCGGCCCTGCATCTGGTCACAGACCATGGGCAACACGAAGGCACCGATCTGCTGCACTTGAGTTATCGACAAGGTCCGGACCTGCCTGTGCTGCCCAGTGGCTTTCCCGATTCGCACTTCATCTGTTTTCCATATGAGACGCGGCGGACGGGCATTTACACGGCCGGGTGCATGCGCGCGCCAAACGATATAGAGAGTTGCATCGCGGATGCAGAGGGCGCAGTGCTCAAAGCGATCCAGTGTGTGGAACTAGCCTCGCGCGGAGCCGCGCTGCATCCGCGGTGGGAGGATCTGTCTTTTCCGGATTTCCACATGCAGCGCTGCACGCAATGCAAACGCTGCACGGAGGAGTGCCCGTTTGGGAGCCTCGACGAGGACGAGAAAGGCACTCCGTTGCCGAATCCGGGACGCTGCCGCCGCTGTGGCATCTGTCTCGGGGCTTGCCCGGAGCGCATCATTTCGTTCGGGGATTACTCGATCGACATCGTCTCTTCGATGATCAAGGCAGTGAACATTCCGGATGAATTCGAAGAGAAGCCGCGGCTCCTGATTCTGGCATGCGAAAACGACGCCGTGCCCGCACTGGAAGCGGCTGGCATTGCTCGTCTTCGCTATAGCCCATTTGTTCGCATCATTCCGGTGCGCTGCCTGGGAGCGGTTAACGTGATCTGGATTGCGGATGCGCTGGCGCGCGGATTCGACGGCATCCTGCTGCTGGGATGCAAATCGGGCGACGACTACCAATGCCATTTCATTCGCGGCAGTGAGTTGATGGGCACGCGCGGCGAAAACATCCGCCAGAAACTCGTTCAACTCGCGCTGGAGGAAGAGCGGGTACGCATCGAGCAGATCCCTCTTTCCGAATACCACCGGCTGCCGGCGCTGATCGACGAGTTCGCGGCGCAAATCGAGAGCGTTGGTCTTAACCCGTTCAAGGGATGATAGAGATGACGGCGATACAGGCTCCCGTTCTAATTCGGCCGGATCGAGAGTTCCGAAATCGCCTTATGGCGAGCGGTGGCGAAGACCTCAAGAAGTGCTTCCAATGCGCCACGTGCTCCGTGGTTTGTGAAGTCTCAGACTCCACGAGACCTTTTCCGCGAAAAGAGATGGCCTGGGCGCAGTGGGGTTTGAAAGACCGGCTCGTCGCGGATATAGACATCTGGCTATGCCACCAGTGCAATGACTGTTCGTCGCGGTGTCCGCGTGGTGCGCGGCCGGGAGATGTAATGGCGGCGATTCGCAGGGAAGCGATTGGCCACTACAGTGCTCCGCGGTGGATGGCCCATTGGGCGAACAAGCCACGTTTTCTGACGCTGGTTTTGCTCTTCCCTTGCCTGCTGCTCAGTCTGGCGGCATGGGTACGCGGGCCGTTGGAAAGGATGTTGGGCGCGTCTTACAGCCCGAATCGAATCATCATTTCGTATTGGAGCCAACTCCCACAGTGGCTTCTGGTCGCTATTTTTGCTCCATTCGTGCTGCTGGAAGCAGTAATCATTGCGATCGGCGTGACGCGGTTCTGGCTCGACCTGAAGGCATGCGACCACGAGGACACACCGGCGGAGAGCAGGCTATCGATCGGCGCGAGCATTCGATCGGCATTGCGCAGCATCATTCTTCATGACAAATTCAGTAAGTGCACGGCTGAGCGATCGCGCCTGAACTCGCATCGGCTCGTTCTTTTTGGTTTTGCGGGCTTGCTGGTTGTGGACCTCTGGGTACTCACTGCTCGATTCAACCCGCTGCTGAGGGATGTTTTCGTGTATCCACTCAGTTTCTGGAGCCCGTGGAAGATACTCGCCAATGTGGCGGGTGCGGCCGTTCTGATTGGATGCACGCGCATGATTAGCGACCGGATGGCTCGCAGCCGCGGCACGGATCGCAGCAACCGAACAAGCTCCTTGTTCGCGGGAACAAGGTTCGATTGGACATTTCTGGGCTTGGCGGCGGCCGCGGTATTTACGGGATTCGGATGCGAGTTTCTCCACTATGCGCGCGTCGATCCGCTGCGGTATGCGATTTACTTCATCCACCTGGCGACGGTGTTCGCGCTCGTTGTGTTGCTGCCCTACTCCAAGTTTGCACACATGATTTATCGCGCGACCGCGATGGTGTATGCGGAACACACGGGCCGACACACGAGGAGGTCTCCATGACTTCGAATAGACCTCAGGCGTGGCTTTGGCCACTCGTCGTAGGTGTCATTATTCTGTCCCCGTTCGCGTATAGTGTGGGACGTTTCACATGGCTCTCCAGGTCGCGCCCCAAACCATTCCTGCAAGTTTCGTCTTCATCTTCAACGCGCTGCGTCCGGGACATCGCGTGGATGCGACAGAATCACAGGCTTCTTCTTTTCGAGCTCCGGGACAAAGCTGCGCGCGAAGGGATCCGGAATGAGATAACTTTAAGCAGTTGCAGCCAGTGTCATAAGGACAAGACTCAGTTCTGCGACAAATGCCACAATGCTGCGAACGTGCATCCCGATTGTTTCGATTGCCATTCCTATTCAAAATCAAGTCAGCCGGTTGCTCTCCTGTACGGCAAGCCATGACCTGTTCGCGAAGAATGTTTCTCGATCCTCTCGATCGACAGAAAGTGCCAGCAGATTTCACTCCCTATCCACTGCACTGAGACGACGTTCAAACGCCGCTCCCGGCGAAAGCTACGAGTCTAGTCCTTGCCGGGAGGGGCCTTTCTCTCCGGTGCAGGGCGGGGTTGCGCCCGAGGCGCCTGCTGGCGGGCCACCGGCTGTGCGTGAGATGCGGGTTGCGAGTGAACTGCGGGCTGCACGTGAGGTGCGCTCTGTGCGTGGACCGCTCTGTTCTCATTCGAACGAGAGGCCGCTGCCTGTTTCTCGGTCGCCTTGTTTTCATTCGAGCGGGAGGTCGCTGCCTGTTTCGCCGCCGTCTTATTCTCTGTCGAGCGAGACGCCGCTGCTTGTTTCTTGGCTGCCTTGTTCTCATTCGAGCGAGAGGCCGCTGCCTGTTTCTCACCTGCCTTGTTCTCGGTCGAGCGCGAGGTCGCTGCTTGTTTCTCGGCTGCCTTGTTCTCAGTGGCCTTACTCTCAGCTGCCTTGCTCTCTCTTGCCTTAGTTTCGGCGGCGCTAGACTCGGCGGCCTTGTTCTCTGTCGCCTTAGTTTCAGTGGCCTTACTCTCAGCTGAGGCGCCCTTCGCTGCAACCACACCCTTGCCGGTAAACTCTCCCGGCTTGGCCGTTGCAGCGATTGGCGGCTTGCCATGATTCACGGATGCCAGTAATTCGTGGTTCTTGCTGGCTGCCTGTTGATGTCCTGTCTGGGCGGCTGTTGCCGGGGTGTGACGCTCATGGGACGCAGTCTCTTCCGCCGCAGTCGGTCGAGCGGTTGTTCCGCCGGTCCCGCCGTTGTAGCTAACGTTGTTTCCGGTCCGCTCGTTCATTACGGTCTTTTCGTAAGTGTTGTGGAAGGTGTTCCTATCGACGTTATTCACCGATGTGTTGTAACTGAACTCGTTGTTTCTCCAGTATCCGCCTCCGTAGCCGGAGCCACCGTAGCCGTAGCCGTAGTTGACACCGCCGTAGAAGCCGACAGTTGAGCCCCAATAGCCTTCATTCCAAGCGTACGCATTACTTCCCCAGCCCCAATAGCCGGGGGTCCATAGCAGGCCAACGGCGGGCGGCTCGGCCCATGTGCCGGGCACCCAGAAATAGCCTTCATCACCATAAGCCCAATAGCCGGGCGTCCACAAATAACCGCTCTGAGGACAGATAGGTTGCGAATACGCCACCAGTTCGGGCGGAGCGACCGTGATGGACACGCCAACCTGCGCGAACGCGGCGGCGGACATGGCCAGCATCAGAAGTGCGAGCAACAGAAAACGAACTTTGCGCATTTTAACCACCTTGCCAGAACATCCTTCGATTGCCCGGTCCTGCCTTGCCGCTGCGGGCTGCGCGGATGGAACGGCGACTGCGTCGATCTTAAGGATTCCACGGAGGTACAGCCGTGTCTGTGCACTACTGCTCACTCTTTCGATCTGCTGGATGCCACCTCTGAACGGGTTCCGCATGGCGAGCGATTTGCAGCCTGCTGGCAAGTTCACTGCGGATCAACTTCAATTGCGACAGTGAGATAAACCTGATCCTGGAATAGTTAATTCAGATCAGATAGGTGGTTCACGCAATGAGCCATTGTGCACAGTATTACGGTTGTAAATCAGCGAGGCTGTTCATGACTCTGGAGAGCGGTTTTGTTATCAAACCAAGCGGCGATCTTTTCTCTTGAGGCGCTCCAGCCCAAGGCGGCGTGTCTCTGCGCTGCCAGTCAACCTCCGATCAGCCAGAGCCTTCAAACTCAGGGCGCTCGGAAAGGAAGTAGTTCCCACCAACTGGCCGACGTGGCTGGTTCGCGAAAGCACGGAAACGCACGGACTTGGCTTTTACATTGGCTGCCGGTGTGCGAGTAGAGGAGGGGAAATGTTATTGGTCAGTAAAGCCGCGCTGCCGGGGATTGTCTTACTATTGCTGACGCCGGGGATCTCGGGACCGCGCCCCGCCGCCGTTCCCAGCTCCAATCCCAGCAAAGGAGTGCTGGCGGTCGAGGATCGGACCGATGTTAAGAAAGTACAGGAAACTTTGCGAGACAAAGGACACTATCGTGGTGGAGTCGATGGCGTCATCGGGCTGCGAACCCGAGCCGGTATTCGCGCATATCAGACGGCTGAGGATCTGCCAGTAACCGGGGAACTCGATGCCGAGACTGCCGGTAAACTCGGAGTCAGACCACAAGGCCGCGAGAAGAATGGGTACGACGCTGCACAGGGTAAGCCTTCCGCAGGGATCAAGTGGAATCGGGGTTCGAGGCGAACAAGCAAGACACCAGCGAAGGTGGTCAAGTGATCGAACTTTGCAGTCCTGCCCGGGTCCGTTTTCGCCGGCGATTCAGTTCGGGATGTACTCTCAACGAAGGTGTACATTGTCGCGGTAGCGGCGGGATAGTTCCTCCAGAAAGCTTTCGGGAGAACCGCGATCTGCGGCAGCGATATTGAGCCGAGTGCCGATGCGGTCGGCTATGCTCAACGCGGTCTGTTGACGCTGCTCATAAGGCAGGTCGAGGCGGCGATTCAGAAACACTTCGATCAGCTGGAATTCCTGCGCGCTCATGGCGGCGATTGCTTCGACCGGCACCGCCATGGACGACGTGTTCTGTTGCGCGTACCAGTACGAGTCGCCCTGTTCCTGTATCTCATGGATGACCACCGTGCCCGCCACCATGTCGCCGAGGCGACGGTTCTTCTTGTCGACGGCAATGGCGACGGCGCCAACAACATACCCGAGCTGCGAATCGACGGCACGCAGCAAGTTCCGCCCAATCGCCTCAAAGACGGTAATTGGGCGTCCGCTGTCGGTGATCACGCGAATCTTCGCCTGACGCTTGCCCGGCGTTTGTCCATTCCAAAATGCCTCGAAAGCGGCAAAGTATCCCCAGTACAAGCAGAACAAAATGAAGATTATGAGCGCGGTCACCCACTTACTCGCGGTCACCCAATAGCGCGACAGGTCGGGAGAGATCAGCGAGCTGAGAACCAATACGACGATCACGACTACGGCTTGGATCAGCGTATCGAGCAGCAACGCCATGCCGCGGCTGCCCAATCCGGCAATGGGAAACTCCAGTTCGATCTGCTCCGGGGTTTCGATGGTAAGCTTTTCAATCGGATCCAAATTATGATCTCCGTTTCCTGGCTGAAGAAGCGGCAACCGTACTGGGCACGGCTTGAGTCCCTGCTCGGGGATATCAAGCAGCGCGGATTGCATGCTCTGGGACGAGACGAGCTTCGCGAACTCGGCCTGCTCTACCGTCAGACGGCCACCGATCTTTCGGCGGTGCGGGGTGACTCCAGCAGTGTGCAACAAGCCCGCTACCTCAATCAACTGCTGGGACGCGCCCACAACACCGTGTATTCCGGACAGAAGAAAACGCTGGGCCGGGTTGCCCAGTTTTACTGGGTCGAGTATCCGGTCATTTTCCGGAAGTATCTGCGCTACACGCTGGCGGCCACGGCCATTTTTGCCATGGGAGCGCTCGCGGGAGCGTTGGTGACGCTCTCAAACCCGGACTTTATGCGGGACTTTCTCGGTCCCGAGATGGTGCACACCATTGAGAAGCACGAAATGTGGACGCACTCGGTGGTGGCTGCGGCTCCGCAGGAATCAAGTTTTATCATGACCAACAACCTGACCGTGTCGTTCCTGACGTTTGCGGGCGGCATCACGGGCGGGCTCTGGACATTATTTCAACTCTTCTTCAACGGCATGTTGATGGGAGTCATCGGCGTGGCGTGCGGGATGAATGACATGTCGGTGAAGCTCTGGAGCTTCGTCGCCCCGCATGGAGTGCTCGAATTGCCGGCCATCTTCATTGCCGGAGGTGCGGGGCTGCGCCTGGCGCAAGCTTTGCTGTTTCCCGGAACGCTGGCGCGGCGCGAGTCGTTGGCCGTGGGCGGTAAAGAAGCGGTCCGGTTGCTGGTAGGAATCATCCCCATGCTGATTGTGGCCGGGACAATCGAAGGGTTCTTTTCACCATCGTCGGTAGCAGTGCCATTCAAGTTTGCGCTGGCAGCGGGTATCTTTGGGCTGTTCGTGGCTTATCTGGCTCGCGGATGGCGGAAGGGCGCGACGGATCCAGTGGCCTCGTCGGGAGCAAGCTTGCCTCGCCTCTAAGGAAGCTTTGATCAAGACTCAGCAAAAGAGCGCAAACCACGGACTACACGGAGGTGCACGGAGGAACCCGGAGACTTAATCAGAGCTCCCCCGAGGGGAATGCTCGAAGGTGACGAAGCTCGAAATTCCTCAGTCTTTAAATTTTTCGCTCACGCCTCCGTCAACGAGTGCAATCGGGATGTTACGTCACCCACGTCTCGTCTCTCCGAGAAGCGGGCGCGACTTTCGTTTACAATGCTCGCGATAAGCTGATGACGCGACCGATCACCGGTCACTCCAGAGAAAAGAGCTCTTCATGCGCCTTCTAAGAATTGCCTTGCTGCTTGCCCTGTGCCCCTCCGCCTTGTTCTCTCAGACCTCATCTCTCCATGGAATCGATCCGACTGATCTTGACCGCAAAGCCGATCCCTGCGGCGATTTCTTTCAATTCGCCAACGGCACGTGGCGCGCCAATAATCCCATTCCCGCGTCCATGACGCGCTGGAGCAAGCGCTGGGCTTCCGGCGAGGCAACCAAGGACCAGCTTCGCGAGATTGAAGAACAAGCCGCCAAAGATCATTCTGCCGCTCCCGGCACCTCCGAGCAGATCATCGGCAGCTACTATTCCGCTTGCATCGACGAGTCGAAAGTCAACGCGCGCGGCATTCAGCCGCTGAAACCATTGTTGGAGCAGATCGACAAAGCCAGCGACATGGCGCAACTGCAAATCGTCATGAGCGACCTTCATGATTTTGGTGTGCTTGCGCCTTTCGGTCTGGGCGGCAGCCAGGATCCGCACAAACCCACCTTGATATTGGCCGACATTTTCGCGAATGGATATTCCTTGCCCGACCGCGACTATTACCTCAAACCCGATGCCCGGTTCAAGGAAGCCCGCGACAAGTATCAGGAGCATGTCACCAAAATGTTCACGCTGATGGGCTGGGACCAGAAGTCCGCGGCCGGCGCCGCGCAGACCGTCATGACCATGGAAACAAAATTCGCCGAGGCATCGCTCGACAACGTCACGCTGCGCGATCCCTCCGCCACCGACCACAACACCGCCTTCGCACAGTTGCAGGCCATGGTCCCTCACTTTGACTGGGCGGAATACTTCAAGCACAAGCAATTACCGCAAGACGTCGACATGAATGTGGACCAGCCCAAATACCTGGCGGAATTCGACCGCCAATTGCAGCAGGTCTCACTGGCGGACTGGAAGATCTATCTCAAGTGGAAACTCGTTAATTCCACCGCAAGCATCCTGTCCGACCCTCTGGTTGAAGAAGACTTCGCTTTCAATGGCAAGTATCTGACCGGCACCAGTGAAATCAAGCCGCGCTGGAAACGCTGCGTGGAATCGACCGACGAGCTTTTCGGCGATCCTCTCGGCAAGAAATACGTCGAGAAGTACTTCCCGCCCGAAGCCAAGGCACGCATGCAGGAGATGGTGCGTAACCTGCTTGCGGCCATGCGCGATGACATCCTCAGCCGTCCCTGGATGAGCGACGACACCAAGGAAAAGGCGATGGCCAAGATCGCTACTTTTAATCCGAAAATTGGTTATCCCGACAAGTGGAAGGACTACAGCAAAGTCGACGTGCGGCCCGACGCGTTCTTCGAAGACAACCTGGCCGCGCGCCGCTTCCTAGTCGAGGACGATCGCGCCACCATCGGCAAGCCGGTGGATCGCGGACGCTGGGGTATGTCTCCTCCCACCTCCAACGCATACTACAATCCGCAACTGAATGAAATCGTTTTCCCCGCGGGCATTCTGCAACCTCCCGCATTCGATAATTCAGCCGTGGACGCGGTAAACTACGGCGCCATCGGAGTGGTCATCGGCCACGAAATTTCTCATGGCTTCGACGACCAGGGCGCACAGTACGACTACCAGGGCCGCCTTCGCAACTGGTGGACCGATGCCGACCTGAAACAATTCCAGCAGCGCGGCGCATGCGTTGCCGATCAGTTCGATCACTATTTCATTGAAGAAGGCGTTCACCACAACGGCAAACTTGTGCTCGGAGAAAGTATCGGCGATCTCGGCGGCGCGAAAATCTCTTACCAGGCTTTCGAGAAGTCCCTCGCCGGCAAGCCCCGTCAGAATATCGATGGCTTCACTCCGGAGCAGCAGTTCTTTATCTCATGGGGTCAGTGGCGGGGTGATGAAATCCGCATCGAGGCCCAGCGCGTGATGATGCAAGCCGACCCGCATCCCGTGGCCAAATATCGGGTAAATGGCCCGCTATCTAATCTGCCGGAGTTCGAGAAGGCATTCAGCTGTAAGGCGGACGCTCCCATGGTGCGGCAAGGCGACAAGAAGTGCGAAGTGTGGTGAGGAGGTGACACTGGATTAAGGCTCAGCTAAGAGCACGAACCACGGGGTACATGGAGGAACACGGAGAAACCCAGAGACTTAATAAGAGCTTCCTTTAGGGAATATGCTTGGAGGTGACGAGCGTCGCGAATTCCGCAGTGCTTAGATCGAGCTCACGCTGCTGTCAACGAGTGTAATATCGATTTAACAATAGTCATCTGCTTTCGATCCCCACCCGTTCGCCCGCAATTTGCAACGGAGGAAATATCCGCATCCATATACGACGAAAAATAGCACCGGGCCTAGCAGTATCGCCACATCCCGGTAAGCGCGACGGCTATAACCATCGAGGCTACCTAGTCGCACGATCCAACCGTGAATAATAAATGCGTGAGTGACGGAAGAGATCAGTAGTGAAATCCAAAACGCTACTTTTCTTAACCAAGGGCCGAAACCAGCCGCGACGAGGAACACAGAGGCGAGCATCACGTATCCAGCGGCTTCTTGCCAATCTGGTGAGAAGTGGTATCGGGGAGGAAGCGCAAGATAAGCGATCCAGATCAGCGAGACGCCAAAGGCTGACCAAAACAACGTGACGACACCGTCAACCCAAGAATCCGTCTTTCGGCGAAGTTTCCTGACCTTCTTCCTCGTCTCGCGCTGCTCATCTCGTTTCAGCAGGTCTTGATATCTTGCCAAATCATCATCCGTCAGGCCACGGTTGCGCATCTCACAATCCAACGCAGCCTTAGCCTCATCAACAAGCGACGAGCTATCAGAAGCTAATTGCAATAGTTCCTCGTTGCTCAATTTCCCGTATTCCTGCTCGAACTCGGTAAACATTGGGCTTCGCGAGACCACCTACGTGGGACTGATTTCTGGCGAAATCAGATTACGCTCAGAACTCGACCTGCGGCTAAATCAGATTCCTTTCCTTCACCGACAAATACTGGTTGAGCACGGCTGCTGAAAGTTGATGCGGCGCAACCTCCACACACAGGGCTCCGTGTTCGCGCAGTCGCCCCAGCAGCAGTTCGCGTCGAAAAACTACTTCCTGCGTGGCCACCGCTTCGTACATCTGTTGCGGATTGCCAGGGGCCACGGCCGCCTGACGCTTCACTTCTGGCTGCGCAATCACAATAAAGATGACCAGGTGGCGCGATAGAAGTTGGCCGGCGGCATCAATCACTTCGGGGGTCATGGCGGTTTCGGCCAGGTCGGTGATCCAGAGGATCAGACCACGTTGCCTTTGCAAGGAAAGCAACGTGGCGGCGGCGCGGATGTGGTCTGCCTCCGGAACTTCACTTCGGACTACGGCCAACTGTTCGACGATATGGCGCAATTGCGCGGCGCCGCGTCCGGGCAAAACGCGTTGGTTAATAGCACGGCCATAAGCGAGCAGGCCGACACGGTCTCCGGAATAGAGGGCGAGTTGCGACAGGCAGAGGGCGGCATCCACTGCCCGATCGAGCTTGCTGTAGCCTTCCAGACGAGTGCGCATGAGTCGCCCGCAATCGAGAGTGAGCCACACCGCCTGACTGCGCTCGACGCGAAACGTCTTAGTTACGGCTTTGCCGCGGCGGGCGGTCGCGGTCCAGCAAATATTGCGGATTTCGTCGCCTTCGCGGTATTCGCGCAGGCTCTCGAAGTCGGAGCCCGAACCGCGCAGGCGCATCAAGCGCATCTGTAATTCGATCTGGCGGCTGCGGGCAAGATACACGGAGTGCTTGCCGGCATGTTCGAAATTGGGGTACACGCGCACCGTTTGCCGTAAGTCGGCAACGACCCAGCGCTCGGCCAGATCGAGGACCGAGCGATAGCGGAGATAGACACGTCCCAGGGGAATGTCGCCGCGTTCACCCGGAACAAACTTCTGTTCGACGCTCGCGATACCGCCCGCCCGGGCGATGAGGTTCAGCCAAGTCAGTCGATGCCACGGCGAAGGCGCGAGTTCGTCCATGACGCTGATGCGAAGATCCGTGTCGTTGAATTGGTCACCGCGATGCTGACTTCGGACGCAACTTGAATGGAAAGCGAGGTGTGCCATTCGCGCTTCACGTGCAAGGTGGCGGCACGCGGAAGCCGAAACCAGTCAAGCAGAAAGGCGGCGAGAAGCACGGCGTCCCAGATGGCTAGGGCATAGAAGTACGCCGGGTTCCAGAGTGCCGGAATCAGCCAGGCGAGTCCGGCTCCAGCAAGCACAAACAGCCGCGGCCCAGCGCCGCCGCCGAAACGGCCTTGTGGCTGGGCAACCGCCTCCACGGAGGAAGGCGCCAGGGGCCGGGGCACGCTCATTTCGGGACCTCGACGGCAGCCAGAACGTCGGTGAGCACGCGATCGGTGTCGAAGCCTTCGAGTTCGGCCTCTGGGCGCAGCACAAGGCGGTGGCGCAAAGCAGGCAGGGCGGCGGCTTTCACATCGTCCGGAATCACGTAGTCTCGGTCGCTGAGGGCCGCCAGCGCTTTGGCGACAAGCATCAGGGCGATAGCGGCGCGGGGACTGGCTCCCAGCGAGACGGATGGCCAACTCCGCGTGCGGCGGGCGATGTCACTGATGTAGCGCAACAACGATGGCTCCAGCTTCAACTCCCGCAATTCACGCTGCGCTTGCTCAAGCGTGGCTGCGTCGAGGCTCGCAATGTCGATCCGCGCCGGGTCGGTCGCGGATTGCGTGTTGTGTTTCTCGAGGATGGTCATCTCTTCTTCCGCGGAGGGATAGTTGATTTTCACTTTCAGAAGGAAGCGGTCGAGCTGCGCTTCCGGAAGCGGGTAGGTGCCTTCGAACTCGACTGGATTCTGAGTCGCCAGCACGGTGAAGGCGGCGGACAGGGCGTGGCGCTCGCCATCAATCGTGACCTGCCGCTCCTCCATCGATTCGAGCAGAGCCGCCTGGGTGCGGGGAGGCATGCGGTTGATTTCATCGACCAGCAGCAGGTCTGTGAACATGGGACCGCGGTGCAGCGAGAAGGTCCCGCTGGCAAGGTTGAGGACGTTGGTGCCGAGCAGGTCGGCGGGCATCAGGTCGGACGTGCACTGCACACGCTGGAACCCGACACTCAAGCTGCGCGCCAGAATTTTGACGCTTAGAGTTTTGCCCAGGCCAGGAACTCCTTCGATCAGGGCGTGGCCTCCGCAGAGCAGCGCGATGAGCGCGCCGTCAACGAGGTCGCTCTGTCCTACGATGACCTTTGCCAGTTCGGCGCGGCCGTGCGCCACTAATTTTGTAATCGCTTGCATCAGGTTAGTTCCTCTCGTTGCCGATTTCCCTTGCTATGTTCTTGTCCGTGGCCATCCTGTGTTCCGGATCCATCGCGCGGGTGGCCGCGTTCAACGCGCGAACATATTGGAGTGCGCCTTTTTCTGTGAGGGCGGAATCATTCGCAGCCCATTCGCTTGCCCGCACCAGTCCTGCGATGGAGTCGGGGAGGCGAATGCCGTGGTGGAGCATGGCGTCCACAATCTCGCCGGCGCTTGAGGTTCCGCGGATGCCCAGACGCCGTGCGGCAATCTGGCGAAACCGTTGAAAAGCGATCTCGACCGCGACGTGCGAGCTTTCGGCGCGGCGAAAAACGCTGCCCAGAGTTTCGACGAATTCCAGCGGCGACAGACGCGACTCCTGCACGAGCGGGACGAGCGGGCCGCTGCGGCGGGAGTAAGTCAGCACGACCACGACTGCAATTAGAGCAAGTTGCGCCAGCGCCCACTTGTAAGCCTGTATCGGTTTGTGCGCGGCAGTTTTCTTATGTTCGTCCTGATAATATTCGTCCCACAGGATGCGTTTGTAACCTCTCGTCGAGTTTAGCAATAACTCCAGATTGTTCTTCTCGCGAATGCCGGCGTTTTCCAGGGGCCATGCGCTCGCCCACCACACCACCGAACCGCCGCCCACGGCATAGGAAACGACTACGGCATTCCCATTCTTGTCGACAAAGTGCACCACCGGCGCCGTGTCATTGGGGTTCCACTTAAAGTTCCCATCCATTGCGATGGAACCTCCGCGCGTCAGGTGGCTCGGGACCGCCGCAGTGCATTCGACGCCGCCAACTCGCAGCTCTCCCTCAGTGGCATCGGCTTTGGAGACGAATGCATCCGGCAGCAGGCCGGCCGCGAGAATCGATCCGCCGTGCAAAAGAAAGCGCGAGAATGCGCTCGACTCTTCGCCATTAGGATAGGTCACGGGATCGGCGACGACCAGGAGCATCCCATGCGCATCGGCAGGAAGGTCTTTCGGGGGACTCTCCCATCGCTCCACGGGATATCCGCTCTGTTGTAACAGAAGGAATGCGGCTTTTGCCCCCTTGCGCAGATTGGAGTAACTGGAGGGGTGTCCATCACCCTTTTCTTCTTCCGATTGCAGATAGGCGACGGCCGACATGAGCAGCAAGATCGCAATTCCAAGGGCAATCGCGAGCCGGTTCTGCCGGATCATCCTCTGCACCCCAGCTTTTCCAGTTCGCTCAGGAAGCGCTCAAAGTCATCCGCCGAAGCCGGACGCCCACCATACCACGCCGCCTCGAACGTCTTAGTCACCGCAGCGAACGAAGGTTTGTTCTCGCTGGAGGAGGGAATGGCGCGGAGATACTCTCGCGGCGTCCGAGCCTTGTCCGGCGGCCAGACCCCGTCGCTTTCCATGCGCGATACGGCTGCCCAGAAGCCAAGATGGATGGCGTCCCGCCACTCGCTTGAATTGGCTTTTTCGCGCGCCTCTGCCAGCCATGTGCGCCAACTTTTCGCCGAGGGGACGAAAGGTGTGATTTCCTTCGGAGTATCAAGCATCCGTTCGCGCGATTGCCGGTAAAGCCAGACCGCCAGGATGGAACTGACTATGGCGATTACAATCCACACGAAGATTTGCCCTAACTGATCGAGGTCGGGCGCCGAGGGAAAGAGCTTGTCCAGTTTCTTATTGATCCAATCCCGAATGCGCTGCTCGAGCAATTCGAGTTCGGTCGGCCCCCGGACTCTGCCAAATTCGCGTGCCGAGAGTATCCGAGTCAGACGCTCGCGAGTCACCGGATCACCGCCGCGCGCCTGTTCAAAGCTGCCGGCTTCCGCCCCCATCGCGTTAATGCGCCCGTCCAACCGGGAAAGAATCGTTGGCTTTGAACTAGGCGCCGACTTCAAAAACGTTTCCAGCCCTTTGTGCAGAAACTCCATCGAGACCGTAAAGACGCCGGATTGTGTTTGCACCTGAAATGCGGAAGGGACATCGCGGTGGAAATCAACTGCGTATTCGGGATGCTGCGCAACCTTATGGATCTGAGCGCTGTACTGCTCCAGCCGCGACTTGTATTCCGCGAGCGATAACGGAGTTTCTCCGCCAGCTGCGAAGCCGGCAAAGCCGAGGATCGCCAGTAGCGTTGCAGCCCGCAGCCCGATTGTCATAGTTGCACGGGGATGGCCACGTTTGTGGGGGGAGCGGGAGAATCCAGGGTGTTCATCATGAGTTGCAAATCGAAAGCCTCTTTCCGCACTCTTTCGTCGTAATAAACGAGCGCAATTCCGATGGTGGCCAGTGGCCCCGTCAACGCACTGGCGATGAACCTCGCCAATGAGATCAGGACAAGCCGTGCCGGAACATAAGAAATCAGCTTGCTCGAAACGCTTGCGAGTCCTCCCAAAGCAGCGGCCGCGACCGCCCCCAGAATGAGGAACACAGTGTAAATAAGAAAAATACGAAAGCGGCTGCCCTTGGAAAGCGCCGCGCTGCGCTTGATAGACTTGATTACTCCCAGGTCCTCGACGACGCAGCATGCGATGGCCAATGCGTAACGGACCCAGACGACCATGGCAGATACAAAGATAGCGAGGATCGCGGCGAACCCAATCAGGGCGCTGAATATTGCAGCTTCGCGGCCGCCGTTGATTGGGCCGGAACCGATCGATAGGACCCGCAACATCACGATCACGATTGCAATCAGCAGGGCCGCGGCTATTACCGCTACCACGGCCAGCAGCGAAATGCCGACAAACACTCCCAGCACCCGCCAGATTCGGCCTTTCAGGGATTTATACGCATCCACAATCCGTATGGGTAAGCCCAGGTGTACCGCAGCCACAGCTCTGACGGTGGCGGCGTGCGCAATCGCCATGCCCGCCATCATGATGAGAAATCCGGCCAGGAAGCCAATACCCAAGTAGGCCGCCGAAAACGGGTTCACTCGCTGCGCCGTTCCCGCGCGCAGCGATGTCGAGCTGATAGTCAGCAACTCGAACACGAGATAACTCGCGGCGCCAAGGCTGGCGATCCCGACAAAGAGCTGGAAGTTCTTCTTATAGAGCCAGAAAGTGCGGTCCATCAGTTCGCCCGTTGACATTGGGCGTAAGATCTCTGCCATAACGTGCCTCTTTTAGGGCTGAGCTAGGAAGCTGGTCACTATAACACGCTTGTGGACGCTACGCCTGTGACATATGACTCAAAAAAACCGATGGCAAAATGCGAGAAGCGGAAATACTAGAGCATATTTCATGAATGGACTTTCGGATTATCCAGCTAAGGGTCCGCAGCGGATAAAGCCACATCAGAGTGGGCCGCAGGCGGCATAGCTAAAGCCATGCCCTACCCAAGGCCTGTTTGTAAAACACATTCTACTCATTGGATAGGTGCATCGAGGACTAATAGTGACCGTGTGAAGTTCCCACTCTCACCCGACGCGACGAGGGCGAGGACGCCCTCGGAACCGCCGGCAAGGTGACGGCGCTATGCTCCGGACGCTTCTCGTAATAATCCCGGAGTCTAAATACTAGGGTCCAAGCTACCCCGCCTCGAACGGATCATCGGAGGCCCGCAGTCAGCGCTGAGACCAAGAAATCATGGATTCACTTGGATCTCGGCCATCATGCCGCCATCTTCATGGTCGAGAACGTGGCAGTGGTAGACAAACGTACCCGCGATTTCGGGATCGCGAAAATCCATACGCACCTTCACACTCGGATACGGCGACTTGCCGTCCCAGTAGGGGATCAGGACGGTGTCTTGCATCACAGGAGTTTGCAGAGGCTTCCCGTTGATCGCCATCACCAGAAAATGGATCTGGTGCATGTGAAATGCATGTTCCTCGGAACTGTGGTTTTCGATTGTCCAATCCTCAACCGCACCCACGTTGGTGACAATGGCGGGAGGCAGCGCGGGATTGAACACCGCGGGAGTCTGTCCCTGAACCGTGATGAAGTAGTTGGTGGGGCCGTTGGTGCCCTCGGTGGCCTCGGAGAAATAAAGGCTCCTCGCGGCCGTGACCTTCGCAGTGGCCAGATTGGCAAATCGTTGTCTGGCAGCGGGCGGGACCTTAGCGGCAGGAATGCTGTGCTTTGGAGGAACGTGAAGGTTGCGTTTGACAGCGTCCGAACTCGATACGATATTGGCGAGCACTTGCGCGGGATTGGGGTTACCCACTGGCCCGGTATTGAATCCCAAGTCGACAAAAATAGCGTTCGCACCTTCGGGTGGTCCGGTCATCACAAATTCAGCGCGGCCCGCGGGCGGAATGTTAATGGTCGTGACGTAGGGATTGCCGGTTACGGGGACGGCATCGACTGAGATCAGCTCCAGGCTTTGGGGCGCGCCGTTATACGCAATCTGCAAGGAAAGAAACCCTTGCGTGGAAGCGTTCAGCACGCGCCAGAATTGCTGCTCGCCGGGGTCGGCGACAATCAAGGGCAGGGAGTGCAGCGGAGGCGTAACGACAGTCTCAAAGTTGAGCGTGGTCTCATAGGGACCCGGCAGCCAGGAACCGGGATTCAGAAACTGCTGGCGCACGAGCAGCACCTGCTCCGTAAGCCCCGCTACCTGCGGCTTCACATTTTCGATACCACCAACGATGAGCGCTCCGGAGGCCCCGCCGTTCACCTGGTTGGTCGTGAACCCGTGGGGATGAGGGTGGTACCAGTACAAACCCGGCGGCTCGTTGCTCGGGATTTGAATCTGATACTGGAAGGGCGGATCGGTGGGCTGGATCAACGTATTGATGACATCATCCTGGTGGCAAACCGGGGGGATATTGAGACCATGGAAATGCAGGTTGGTGGAGTTCTGAGTTATGGTACCGCCATTGCATGAAGTATCCGAGGGAGACTTTGACATCTTCATTGGGGCCATGGTCATTGGACCCATGTGCATTGGGTGTTTCGCATGCGCGGCGTTCGCCACGGGAAGATTGAGCTGGTTGGTCAAGGTGAGGTTCAAGGTATCGCCGGGGTTGAGGCGAAGCGTCGGAGCCTCGATCGTTCCGCTGCCGGTGGCATAGTTATAACAATCGTGCGTGTACCCCTCAGAATCCAGGCCATTGTTCAAGGCCAGTGCGACGTTGAGCGTTCCATTCTGGCTATATAGGTCCAGCGGATTCGCAATAGGCGTGCCCGGAACAGGGCGCGACGGACAGTTCCCCACTTGCGCCGAGGCCGTAACCAAGGCCAGTCCGACTACCTGCACTGCCATTACCAACTTGAGAAACTTCATAATCGAACTCCTCACATTTGCAACCTACGACCGGAGGGTGATCCACATAATGCTAAGGCGTGCTCCCGATGCAATCAGTATGTTGGCACATCAATATGCAGACGCACGTCGCCTGTGGTGTAGGTGTATGCGTTGCTGACCCAGGCACCATTGACGAGCCAAGAGAGGGTCACATAGATCGTGCGGCCGTTGCTGGGCAACCCCCTCACTGTGGCCGAGAGCGTCGTCGCGGGAAGGGTGCCGGACTGATAGTACTGGCTGCCGCCGGCGGACGATCCCACTTCGAACTGGAACGCGGTGGCTGCGGCGGGACCGTACCACTGGAAGGTAGCTGTACTACTAGAAAGTGTCGATCCTGGAACTGGACTATACAGTCCTAACGATTCTGTAGACACAACTCCAATGGACAGCAAGCCGTTACTGGGGGCGGATACAGGCGATCCGGCAGCCTCGGTCAAGGTACAATGACCGCTGCTGGAACCCACTTGGATGATGCCAATGGCGGATGGCTGGCCGAACTCAGCGACGTATAGCTCCGAACCTGTCCCTGTTGGCGCTGGAGTTGCCAAGGTTGCCAGGAAAGAAAATGTGGAATCGAAACCTCTAAGCTCAGCGGAAGTGCAGCTTCCGGAAACTGTTCCCGTGGCCGCGTCGAAAAACGCTGCACTGACCTGACCGGAAGTATTGTTGCTGACGTACAGCAGCGTTCCATCTGGGCTGAGAAGAACGTTGTTGGAATTCAAGCCCGAGGGCAACCCGTAGAGGACGGTCGGAGCCAACTGGCCTGATGAGATATCCGAAACCTCGACCGCCGCGCCACTGGCATCGTCGCCAAAAATGGCGTAATGGCCGTCGGGTGTGATGACCACGCCATCGGGAAAATCGTCGCTGGCGTACCCGGTGGCGTTTTGCTCGTCGCCGTTGGAAACCGGCAAGCCGCCGGAGATATCGAACGATTCAATGGAACCATCTCCATAAGTCACAACCAGCAAATTGCCATACAAGGCCATTGCCTTGGGAGCCCCGCCACTCAAGCCGGCCGGAGAGATGTCGCTCAGAAATTGGAGTTCGCATCCCGCCTGCACCGCGAAGGTTGCAATGGTGGAGGAGGTTGAGAAACTGGCGTACAGGTAGCTGCCGTTCAGCACCATGCCGATGCCGTTGTCAGCGCCGTTGTCAGTGTGGGAGGCGGAGAAATCGCCAGCTACAGTCTGTGTCAGCGCCTGAACTCCTGCAATTGTGTTGGTCGATGCCTCGGAAATAAAGACGCAGGGCGAACCGGGATTGTTGAGCACGCTCACGCGGTTTGCCGCAAAATACCCGCCCCCAATTCCCTCCCCGGCGAGAGTCACCGGCATCGGGTCGCTCAACGTGCCATCGGCCGCAATGGTGAAGAAAGTGGCAATATCCGGTTCTCCCGGGCCATTGTCATTGTTCGTCACCAGGTAACCGATCGCGGCTTTGGGAGTCGAAGCAAACGTGGTATGTGTTATCGCCAGCAGCGACATCCAAATCAAGGGCAGAAAGAGTCTGGCCGATCTTTTCATGATTGCTCCTTGAATGATGCTTGAACGTACGCCGTCTGGTTTGTCCTTAAACGCACCTTGGATTTCCCTGACACCGAGCGACAAATTCTCTGGACCCCACGTCAGTCGCGGTGTTCCCCCTGCATCCGCGAGTAGCTTATTGTAGCTCGCTGGCCGGCCGCAGGCAGATTTTTGCTTTCAATAGAGTGAGGACCGCGGGCGGACCAGGAACGTGGAGAACCTCCTAACTCATTATTAATCAGGCTTTTACGCATTAATGTTCGGCTCAGGGCCTTATAGGGAGATTCCCACCCGCTTACCAGGTAATTCGAGTGACCTAGAACGTGAGGCGCAGCCCGAGCTGAATCTCACGCTTCGGGAAATCGGAGGTGAAGGCCAGGGGCGTGCTGGAACTCACGGTGCCTCCGTTCACTTTTGTTCCGGGTTCGATGCCATGCACGTGGAAGGTGGTATAACCGGACCCGCATGGGCCACCGGCTGGACAATTTGGCGGCCCGGCAATCGCAAACAGCGGGCCCACCTGATTGTTGACGCTGGCATAGTTAGTGCGGTTCGCGATGTTGAAACCTTCGGCCGAGAGTAACAGAGTTTTTCCTTCGCCCACCTTGTGATGCCAGCTTATGCGCGCGTCGAAAGCGGCGTAGCTTGGGCCGAGACCAGAGTTACGAGGAGCCCCGATGGGGCGGCCATCGGTGGGGTGATTGTCGCCGTTGGTGGGCTCTCCACTCAGCAAATTGAAAGGATGCCCGCTGTTGTAATTGAAAATCGGCGCCACCTGGAAGCCGGACAGGGCGCCTCTCCATGGACTGTCGAGGACGCCCGCGATTACCACTTTGTGCCGCTCGTCGAAGTTGGAAAGAGCGCGGTCTCCGCCCAGGTTCAGGTTATCCTGCGGTCCGTAATCGCTGTTGAAATCCGTGGTTGTGTCGGCCGCTTTGCTGTAAGTGTAATTTCCCATTAGCGAAGTGGTCTTGTTGAACTGCTTCTTGAACTCGATAATGCCACCCTGATAAAGGGCGGACCCGGCCGAAGTGTATTGGTTGTTTTGGACAACGAATGGACTGTAGTAACAGTTGAAGGGGCCCTGTACGGGTTCGCCACAACTCTTTGTGGTCTGGTAAAGGGGGTCGAACTGAGCAAATGCGTTCCAGTCGCGGTAGGAGACCGTCTTTCCGTTAGCCAGGGTTGCCGTCACAAAACCGGGATCCTTCATGTTGGTGTCAATCGCCACTGGAAGATGAACGGTGTGGGAATAGATGTAGCTCACGGCAACCGAGAAGCCAGGCCCCAACTGCCGCTCAATGCCAAACTCAGCTTGTTGTGAGTAAGGGCTCTGGTAATTCACCTGGTTGCTGAACAATACACTTAGGCCGGGAACCTGGCCGCTATTGGTGGGAACGAAAAGGCCATTCGATGCCGCAGTAAGATCGCTCGCGGTGATGCAACCATAGCTTCCTGGGGGCGGCGTAGTGCAGCCAATCACTCCCCCATTGTTTACTCCACCGCTGAATCCGGGATTCCCTTGCGCGAACAGGTTTTGGAATACGAACTGAGCATTGGAGTTCGCTGGAGCGTAAGGGCCGAGAAGGGTTGCCACATTAATCGGATCGATATAAATGCCGATTTGCCGGCTGCAAGGGCTGGTGGGAGTATTGGTGCCCGCCACCGTACCCTTATTAGGCAGTTCTATCCCGCAAGTCGCAAGCAGGTTATTGACCTGACTGCCGGGGTCGGCGCTGGCATAGGGCAACGTGTTCTCGACCGCGGTGTGATTCTTGTTCAGAACACCTAGCGCCAGATCGACACCAGGGATGGAGTCGTAAATTTGTCCATAGAATACTCCGTATCCCGCACGGATCACGGTCTTATGGTTGTTGAATGGATCCCACGCGAACGAAACACGGGGGGCAAAGTTGTGCCAGGGAGTGCGCAAAGGTTGGTATTGCGAGTCCAGTTCATAGCGGATGCCGTAGGTAAGAGTAAAGTTAGACTTCAATGCCCAGGTATCTTGCCAATACGCGGCGGTGAACGGTCTGGTCTTGGAGTAAGTGGGAGTGCCGAATCCGTCCTCAAAGATCGTAGGTTCCGCCAATGAGAACGCCTGTAGCGAGCTCAGATTGGCGCCAGGTGTGGTGAGTCCGCAGTCATTAAGACCAGAAAAAGTGGGGTTGAAGCACGGGGACAGCACGCCTCCCGTAATTGGCCCGACTTCGAAGCGGCCCGGCATAAAGACGTCGGTCTGAGTGTGATTGCCCCGGAGCAGCTCTTCGCCGCCGAGGCGCATGGTGTGGTGGCCGCGGGTGAGGGTGAGGTTGTCCGCAAACTCATAGCGGCGCAGCATCTCATAGTTGGGTAGAAAGATGTTCGTTCCCAGATTCGCGACGCCGAAAATATCAAGTCCAACCTCAGCGGGTTCGTTGGTAATAACGTTTACATGGTTGTAACTATACTGCGCCCGGACTTCATTCTCGGTGCTCGCACCGAACAAGTGGAACCACGAGGCCAGCAATGTGTGGTTATAACCTTGCACGGAACTGCCTCGTGAGTACCCGGTTAAGGATTGCACGTCGGGAGACTCCTCCAAGCCGTGCCCGTAGTTGTAGCGCAGGAATACCTGGTCGTTGTCGCTAATACGGTGGTCGACACGAGCCGATGCCAGGTACTGCCGCGTATCGTAGGCAAACACTCCGCCATTTTTCTCAAGCTGGCTTACGAGGAAGCCTTCCACTAGTTGGTTTTGTTGTGAAAGAAAACCAGCGTTAGGGTTGACGGCCAAGTAGTCCTGGAGTAACTGGGCGCAGGAGGCCGCCGGGATGGGGGGCCCCTGAGAACCATCGGGATTGGTTACACACGGCACCGACGTGGAATTTCCGAGGTTATACAGCTGCTGAAGAATTTGCTGCTGGCCGTACCTTGGATCGCTCGTGGCAAAGGAGTTCGTTCCCGTGACGGTTGGTCCGTTGAAGATCGAGCTGTCTGTCAGCAGGGGAACGGAATTCTGGGAATTCTGGCGCAGGCCTTCGAAAGAAGTGAAGAGGAAGGTCTTGTGTTTCGTGATTGGGAAACCGACAGCGCCGCCGTACTGCTGGCGGCTGAGCGAATTTTTGATCGGATCGCCGAACGAATGGGTGTTGAAATTAGAGAAGGTCGGGTCTGGCGCGAGCGCCGGACTGAAGGCGAAGGGATCGCGGGCATCCATGGCGCCATCACGGAAGAAGCCGAAGGCGCTGCCATGCAGGTCGTCGCTGCCCGACTTCGACACGATGTTGATGGTGGCACCGCTGGCTCCGCCCATGTCTGCGCCATAATTGCTGCGGTTAACCTGGAATTCCTGCACTGCATCCTGGCCCAAGGTCAGGCGGACGCCGCCCTCGTCGTCATTAGCTTCGCCGCCGTCGACCGTGACGCTGTTGCCGCGGCCGTTGCTGCCGTAGAAGGAGAGTCCGCTGCTGCTGAACTGCTTGACACGATAGTCCGTGTCATCGGCCAGCCGGGTAGAGTTGGAAACACCGGGCGCGAGCAGGGAGAAAGTCAGATAGTCCCGGCGGTCAATCGGGAGATCCTGGATATAGACCTGGGTCAGGGTGTTCGACTGGCTTGATTTCTCTGTATCTACCGTCGGCAAATCGACTGACACCTCAACGGTTTCCTTTACTGATGCGACGTTGAGGTGAAAATCCAGAATCACGGTCTGTCCCACGGTGACAACCAGGCCCCTCTGGATCTCGGTTCCGAAACCAGCAAGCTCTACGCTCACGTCGTAGGTGCCCGGGGGCAATCCCGTTAAAAGATAGCCGCCACCGGCATTGGTAACCGCGCTGCGCCGGATGCCCTTCCCGGCATCCTCAGCGATCACATTCGCCTTTGGCAAAACGCCGCCCGAAGCGTCAGTAACGGTTCCTTTTATGCCGGAGGCTGTGCCCACGCCTTGAGCATGGGCCGCAGTCAACAGCCCCAACAGTAGCAGCAGGCATCCGCCTGAGCGGAACCACGCTTTCGTGTTTCTCATTAACATCAGGATCCCCCAATTTTGATCAACAACAACGACACTTCATCTCGACTCTGGCCCGGTCTTGCGTTCGGCGGATCGAATTCCCGTATCTCCCGGCACGTGGCAGCCGAGACGCCAACAGGGCGCAACAAGCTTACTCTTTCAATTCAAAGGAGTCATTACTCCACGAGTATTGGCGCCAACCACAAAGAACAGTGGTTCCAAAAATATTGTGATCCATATGCATTGATTTTCTTGGGGCGCGCCATTCGACGGAGCTAATCATTGCCGAGAACAAGCCAGTTCACAGCGAGACGCGAAGGCTGGTACCCAGGTCAGCCCGCACGCCGAACCACGGTTACACAATATAATTGAAGCAACCTAAGGGCGTGTTGAAAAACTTCTGGCACGCGTCGCCGCTTGTTTTCACGGAGCCGCTCTTCAGTCCGTCCCGCAAGCACGTTTGCGCAGTTGGCCGCGATCCGGCGAACAGGAACGGGGCCCATGGTGCGACCAGCCCGGCCGGCCCACCCTTCCCGAAAAGTTCGCGAAGGATGGGGCACATCCACGGTGTGGTTGTGCTGGCGGAAGGGCGGCCTCCCGCCAGGGCCAGTCCACTACTCCAAGAAATATCCAGAGACGTTATCGCCGGAGTTGGTTACGATCCACAGGGCTTCTTTGCCGCTGTCTACGATCACGGTATCGACATCGAATGACTGTCCCAGCGCTGGCACTGTGAGGACTCCACTGCCCTGGCAGTTAGAGCCGATTGTAGAAGTTCCGGTGGCTGGAACTGTGAAATTCCCCGCCCCGCCGAGGTCAAGGGTCACAGTCGGGAGGGAAGCAAACGTTGCTCCAGTCGAAGCGAACTTAATTTCTCCCGTAGCGCTAACGGTACCGCCGACCGCTGGGATGGTGCCGTAGGAATAAAGGGAGAATTGTTTGCTCTTGAAGGTGGTAGTACTGCAACCACCCGTTACCGTTCCCTGCGCGACCATGAAACCGGCCTGCGTGTAACCGGAGTCGGTTTGAGCGATGGTGCCGCCCTTGTTAACGCTGTTGATAGCGAAATTGAAGTGCTGAGAAGGGCTGGTAACGGTTATGGTGCCCTGGCAGTCAGCTGCAGGCGACCCCATAGCCCACGTGCCCGAGATTGTAGTAGGACCGCTAAGCGTACCAGCGACGCTTTCCCACTCGGTTCCAGTGAAAGTGCCACCCGAAGCAAAGGTGACCTGAATGAGGTAGTTTGTCAGCCCGCCGGGGCCTGAGCCATAGGACTCGATCCCCCATACTCCCGGTGCAGTGGAGAGCGTGGTAGCGGTACAAGCAGCGAAGCTGGCCGTGCCAGCCCCGATTACGACGATCAACATCAAGACTACAAACAAACTTGTTTTCTTCACATATCCTCCGAAGGTTTTGGTTCTTTTTGGGTTTTTGCGCAGACTGCGCGGTCGAGCCGACGTTCACAGTCTTGCCCTGCATCGCGAATACAGGGAACTGCAAAACTGCGAGGCGTATTGTTGACTCTGCGAGGCCGGAAGTCAAGATGAAAAAACTTGCGTTTCATTTCACAACGGAAATGTGCGCTCCGGCTGTGGTTTCCGAGCGAAAGGTCGCACGCGGGGCTTGGCTGTTTCATGCGAGATCGTGGTTCGTAGTGGCGGGCAGTTACCTACTTGGGGCGGGGGGGCACAATTGGACGGATGTTGGGCGGCGGGATTGGGCGTGGCTTCACACTGCCCGACGTGGCAGAGCAGGTCCAAACGGGGAATCGAACGCTCTTTATGAAGTCGCGGAGAACTGGCGAGTGAATTGAGAGCGAATCCAGGATTGCTGTAACCACGGAATTCGTCCGGCGGAGACGGGGCGAGCCCCATCTCTACGAAAGCGTGGTACAGCAACGCGCACGTACAGCGACGCTGAAACCGCCCTGGCAGGTTGCGGAAAAAGTCATTTGCGCGGCGAGATTTCCCTCGGCGGCTAAAAGCCGCCATTGAAAACGTGGCACTTATCGCAGCGGTGAACCGCTGCGCCACCCAAAATCAACCGCCAGACCGAGTTTTTCCGCAACCCTCTGGAACTCTTGCCCTTCCCAAACCCCGCTTGAATCGAGTTTTTCCGCAGCCCGCTAGGCCCGGGATCGTCGAGTTTATTCCGTGAACAAAAAACTATCCCACTTCGCTGGTCATGATAAAGAGCGGCTTCATTTCGAAGCTCTTGTAGTGGGGCCGGAGACGATCGACGTTGTACTGCTCTTTTACGTTAACAACCTTTTTCGACGCAGTAACGGTGTCAATGGGCATGTTGTCGTAGCGGCCATTCCTGAGAACGACAAGTCGTCCGTGGACCTTGCCCAGGAGCAAGTCCAGCGCAAGGTTGCCATAGGCCATGGGGACGATTGAGTCGATGGCATCGGGGTCGCCGCAGCGGACCATGTAGCCGAGTTTCTGGTTAATGACGTCGATCGCCCGGCCATTGTTGTACTTGGGAGAAAGCTCTTTCAGTTTCTCGGACACCAGATCCCCAATACCGCCGAGTTTCTTGTGGCCAAAGGCGTCGGTGGTCTCAGCCTCGAAGACCATCTCGCCGCCTTGAAACATCGCTCCCTCTGAAACCAGCACGACTGAATAATGGCTGGGGTTCTTGCGGCGGTCGGAGACCAATAGCTCGGTGAGCCGCTCAATGTCGAATTGGTGCTCCGGGATCACGCAGCGGTTCGCGGCCCCGGCCATGGTGGGCAGCATAGCGGTGAACCCGGCATAACGGCCGAAGACTTCAAGGACCATGAGGCGTTCGTGCGAGCCAGCGCTGGTGCGCAGACTGTTCGTCATCGAAATGGTGCGCGTCACACAGGTGCTGAAGCCGATACAGTAGTCGGTGCCGGGAACGTCATTGTCCATCGTTTTGGGAATGGCAACGACCTTCACGCCTTCCTGATAAAGGCGTACGCCGTAGCTGAGCGTGTCGTCGCCGCCAATTGGAATGAGGTAGTCGATGCCGAGCCAATCCAGATTCTTCAGAACCTCGGCGGTCAAGTCGTTCTTCTCGGCGCTATAAGCAGACTGCAGGTGAGCGGGGACGCTATCCTTTTTCACCTTGCTGGGGTTGGTGCGGGAAGTGTGCAGGAACGTCCCGCCGGTACGGCCGGTACGGTTGACGAGATCCTCCGACAGCGTTTGAAAGTTCTCGCTATTGTCGAAGTCTTTTTCGCGGACAATGTCGACCAGCCCAGCCCAGCCGCGGCGGATGCCAATAACCTGGCAGCCCTCGCGGAGGGCGCGAATGGTAACGGCGCGGATGGCCGGGTTAAGGCCAGGCACGTCACCGCCACCGGTGAGGATTCCAATCACACCTTTTTTCGTTTTTCCGTTTGTCATTTTGTATTCGCAGATGTTGGGTCGTATCCGCTTACGTGCTGGGGGGCGCTGCGTAGTGTATTTCTTAGCTATGAAAGCGCTCGGAAGCCATTTTCGGTGACCAGGACATCGCAGACATGGTACCACGCTGACATGAGCAAAGTTTGTGACTTGTAACCCTCTCGCGAAAGCTGTTCTCGTCATCGACGACGAGGGCGATTTTCACGGTAAAAATAGCCCCCGAGCGTAGCGCGCAGGAAATAGTGAACGTTAAATATTGTGCCTCGATCCGCGTCATCGGTGGTGTCCAGCGAGAAGCTCAACGGCTTTCACCACAGAGGGCACCGAGGGATCACAGAGGAAACCTGCGACTCATGAATGTCGATCTGTTTGACGCACCACACCAGAAGCGCGTGGAAGGAGAGCGGGGCGCTTAAGCGGGGACCGAGACGGAAATCAGTTCGGGAGTGCACCGCGAAGTCCGGATGGAGGCGACAGCATCTTCGGCTGTGAACCTACCCATGATCAGTGCCAGCTTGCGGTTGGTTGTGGTCTGGATTGGAGTCCGATCAATACGCTGAACATATTCAAGGGCGCGAGTGCCGCCGCGGTTCACTTTTACAAGGAATTTTGTATTTTTCATGGTTGTTCCCTCTCGTTTCGGACGATGAATAATGTGGGAGGCAAGTTGAACCGCCTCCCATTTTTTCTCATCAGCATTTGCACGACGATAACCGTAGATTATTGCAGGTTCGTGCGAAGAACATTCCGATCCTGCTCTACCGATCGCATAAGCGGCAGCCTTACTTTCCCCGGCTGAGGATTTCTTTCTCGGCGCGGAGCCAGTCTTGTTGTTCCTGGCCAGCTTCACATCCACGGCTCTGGTAAAGCTGATAGGCCCGGTCTCTTATTCTGTCTTGTGATGGTGCAGTGTTTAACATCGTCACCACGTTATTAGCAGAGCTTTTCGGGCCAGCGACAGTCGTCGGCTGCGATGGTCTTTGAGCCTTAACACTGATCATTGGAAACCTTTCATATATACTGCGGAAATAAGGTGGACTTACTTCAGATGAACTGACTTAGTTCAGGAAACCTGAAAGAGGAGAGGAACTGCTCACTCAAGCTTAAGTCTACGCTGAATTCACGAGCCCGTCCACTTTGGAAGCTTGTGCTTGTTTCCGAGGCACAGGAGCGGACCTCGCGGTCGCGGGGTCGTTTCGCTCCCAGCATGCCATAACCAGGACATATAAGCTGCGCCATCTTCTATCTTTTATCTTCTATTTCTTATCTTTGCATTTGGGTCTGCGCAGATTGTGCGGGCGAAGCGTAAACACTCGCGGGGGCGAGGGACTCAGGCTCAAATGAAAGACGGCGATGCTTTGCCGGGCCCTCGACCACCGTATGGTTCTTATTGACGGTGATCTTGCGGGCCCTGCCGAGATCGGAGATCTGAATGTTTCTCAGTTGGATGTCGATCTCTTTGCCGATGGTCCTGGCGCCGGTAACCAGAGCAATTTCCTGCAAAATGCGCTTGGACTGCTCCCCGAAGCCAGGCGCCTTCACGGCAGCAACCTGCAGCGGACCACGCAACTTGTTTACGACCAGCGTAGCCAGTGCCTCGCCTCCAAAATCTTCCGCAATAATGAGCAGCGGCCTGCCAGCCTTTGTAATCTGTTCAAGAAGCGGGAGCAGCTCTTTCTTGGAATCGATTTTTCCTTCGTGAATGAGAATGTAGACGTTGTCGAAAGCGACCTCCATGCGTTCGGGGTTAGTAATAAAGAAGGGTGAAAGGTACCCGCAGTCGAAATGCATGCCACTCACCCTCGACTGGTGGCTGGAGATGCGAGGAATCGTAGTCCCTTCGCGAATGGCATGAGCATCTTCCATGCGGGCCATCAGGCAATCGTCTACTGTAGCGAGTTTCGCAGCCATCGTCGTTCTCCCCTCTTAACCTGTGTTTGATATCTCTACTCACTATGCATCGTTTCTGCATTTCATGATGGTCAGTTTTGTACACACCCTGGCAGAATTGGAGACTGCTATAGGATGCGATCCACAATCACAAGCATCAGGCAAGGCTTCTGAATAAGTTCGAGGGCAGGCACAATGGCTTAAATACGACCGACGAGCAGGAGAATTACGACGATCACGAGAATCAGCCCCAATCCGCCCGTCGGAGCATAACCCCAGTTTCGGCTATGCGACCATCGTGGCAATGCACCAAAGAGCGCTAAAACCAAAATCACGATCAATATAGTTCCAAGCATGTTGACTCCTTTTTTTTGCGTACCGCGATCAGCGCGATTGCAGCTGCGGGTTCGTTGTGGTTCTCAGGATCGGCGCGAGCCCAAGCGATGGACCCGCGCCGATTGAGTTAAGCGGTCACGTTTAGAAACGCGCCACTATAGCGAGAAGCTGAGGGCAAGGTTAACGCCAGGAAATGATGCGTTGCACAGGTAATACACTCCGTTTATGTCAACAACATAAACATTTTGCGTGTATAGCCAGTTGCTGGGCCACGGGTCAACGAATCCGAAGGAATAGCCACCGTATTGGAAGCGGTGATTGCTGTAATCGGCTTGGGTGACACGAAATGTGTGTTGTTGTCCAAAATTAGCTTTGAACTTGTCAGCGGGAATGCGGCCACCACCGTTATTAGCGGCGCGCTGTCCCTGCTGCGCGTTTTTCTCTGCCGGCTTGGCATTCTTGTCTTCCTGCTTTGCGTTCTTTTCTTCCGGCTTGGCGTTCTTCTCCTGCTGCGCTTCGGGTTTTTGCTCCTGTTTTGCAGCCTTCTCTGGCTGAGCTTTTTTCTGTTCTTGCGCTTCGGGTTTAGATTTTTGTTCTTCCTGCTCGTGCTGCTCCTGTGCGAACACGGGAGCCGCGACTCCGAGGACTAAGGACAGAACTGCTGTGCCGATAACTCCAACTAGTTTCATAGGTGTTGCCTCCATTATTGAATTGGTTGTGCAGCTTGCGCTTGCCTGTTACTGCAAGCTCCCTGTGGTCACGTTCACCGGACTGCCAATGGCTTCGCCGGACACGAGAAGTTCAACCCTCCGGTTCTGCTGCCGGCCGGAGGAATTGTCGTTTGAGGCTACCGGCAAGGTGTTGCCGAAACCTTTGGACGAAACTGAATTCGTCGCTACGCCTTCCTGCACCAGATAATCGCGCACCGAGCTGGCGCGATTTTCAGACAAAGTCTGGTTCATTGCATCGGCACCCACATTGTCCGTGTAGCCGCCGACTTCAATGTTGAGTCCGGGATATGCGAGCAGAATACCGGCGACTTTTGCCAGCTTCTCTCTTGCACCCGGCTTCAACGAGTATTGGCCGGTGTCGAATAAAACATCGGACATACTGACGATCAGCCCGCGTGCGCTATCTCGGGTCTGAAGAATGGAATTCAACTGCTCCGACAATCGCGTGCGCATGGCGGCCTTGTCCGTCTCCGCTTGCTGCGTGGCCGACTGTGCTTGCTGCGCCGCCAGACGAGACTGTTCTGCATCCGCCTGAGCAGCGGATACTGCGCTGGCTGATGAAGCCTCGCTGTTCGCCATATCGGATTTGGCCTGCGACGCCGCGGCTTGTGCAGCGGCGGCGTCCGCTCGCGCCGAGGCGGCATCCGACTCTGCTTGAGTCTTTGCTGCTTGCGCATGGGCCGCGTCGTCTTGAGCTTGCTCTTTTTGGCGAATGGCGATGTCAGCCTGCCCCTGGGATTTCGCCTGAGCATCCGCTGAATCCTGGCGTTCGCGCGCCAGCCTTATCTCGTCCAGCTTCTTGACCGCGATGGCACGCGCATCCTCGGCGGTCTGCACTGCTTCACGGGAGACTGCGATCAGCGGCTTAGTATCGACGTGCCGACTCGTGGCAAATTCGTCCGCGTTGTTCATCAGCTGCACTGCATGCTCATAACTGCCGCTGGCATACTGCTCGGCACCCTCGGATTGAGCGATGCGCAGTGCATTCCGCGCCTCGAAGAATTCCAATGGCAACCGGGCATTCAGAACCACAGGATCGAACTTGTAGCCGGTGGGAATGTAGCCGCCGCGCTCCATCAGTTCGTAATTCGCGTTTACGGCTTCGGTAGTTCCTTTGGTGGTGTCGCGAACTAAGTTCTCAAGTACAACTGCATTGCTGGGTTGCCGCACGGCATAATAAGGTTCGGCGGTAACGATCAGAGCGAAGGCCTGAAGGTCGGTGGTCGCGCGCAGCTTGCTGCGATGGTTATCGCCGACCAATACTTCGCCCAGATTCACGGCGCGGCCTTCGGGAGAAATCGCCCACAAAACGTAGGTAAGGTACTCATTGCCGAAAGTCGTGGGCGCCCGCAGGTCGCCAAATTCCGCGTCGATCTCGATGGACCCGCGCTTGCTATTCACCTTGGCTTCACCGTTCGCGGAAGGCATTAAGGCTGTGCCCGTAAAATCGAGCCTGGAGGCTCCGCTGCGGTGCTCGTAGTTGACTGCCTGCACGCTGCGGCTAACTACGTTCACGCGGAATACGGGAGTTGGACTGACCGATTCGACGCCCGGGTTCGTTTGAGAGTTGGTTTGGGCAAAAACGCTTAGACTAAGAGTGAGTCCTACTAACAAAAGCTTGGTCTTCAAAGTATCTCCTTGAGGCGGGCCTGCCGCGTTGCGTTCTATCGATCTTGTATTGGTGCAGTCAGCCTTCGTAGCGGGCTTCCCTTGCGCGTGGTTTAGCTGCCGATGTGGATTCGGGAAAGCGAATTAAAGAGTCCGAAAACGTTCAGCAGCCACAGAACCACGGCGATGACCACGACGCCGTTCAAAATCGACTTAATGGTCCCCTGCATGGGAATGAAGCGATTCACTAGCCACAGAAGGACACCTACCACGATCAGAACTTCCAGCAATTGAATTAGAGGCATGAACTTTGACCTTCCTTAACTGTTGCGGGCTAACTTCTCTCATCCGCCTGGAGATGTTGCCCTGCTTTGAATATGCGCGACCTTGTCACGGCCGGATGGTGGATCGCCACAAAGTGCGCGGCGCACACGCGAATGAAGAATGCCGATTGGCTGGATGTGGCCGCTTACGGGGCGGCCTGAAATGAGAGCTGCGAATCGGCGTCGCGGCCCAGTCTGCACACTCAGTGGAATTAGAATCGCAGATGTCCAGCCTCACGTCTGAGCAAGACTGCTCACTCGGGGCAAATGTAGGTTACGACGCATTCGAAGCTTCAAATCGACCGGATTGCGGTTGGGCCGCTTTCGCTCAGCGGAATATGCGGACGCTCGACAACACTTGGCGGGATGGAATGCATCAGGGCCCACGAGTACTCAAACTCTTGTCCACACTTGAGGCAGACCTGGTAGGTCCGTTTCTTGATTGTGAAAACACTGCTGCGTTGGCGATGATGGCATCCGAAAGCGAACTGGACAATCCAAAACAGAGGTTTCATAAATCCCTGGCTCGTGCCGGGTCTTGTGAGTATTGAACAGGATGGGACTTATGGGCTGGTCAAAATTGACCAAGTCGAACAAGCGGTTAGCAGGTTGAGGGACGGGACCGGCACTTCCGGTTCATGTGAGCAATTTTGAACAGAATCGTGTTAGGCGTTTTGATATACCGTTCTGCATGGGTACCAACAGCACTCTGTTGTGTATACACGGCGATCCAGCTCAACTGAGTTTGTTGCAAGAGAACGGATACGAACTGGTAACCGCTGCCAATGGTTCCGATGGCCTGCGGCTTTTCATGTCGCGGCCCGTGGATGCGGTTGTCCTTGAGTATCACCTGGGCCTCTTAGACGGCGCAGTCGTCGCTGATGAAATCAAGCACGTCCGGCCGGATCTACCCATTGTGATGCTGGCCGATCACATGGAATTGCCCGACGGTGCTTTAAAGTCTGTGGACGCGCTGGTGGCCAAGTCCGATGGGGCTCGATTCCTGTTGGCGACCGTCCACTTTGTGATGAATGTGAAGCCGGCGCAGCGTCGACAAGCACAGCTAAGAGCTCTAACGCCGGTCAATCCGCGGGGCCCGAGCAGGCCGGAGACAGGCGCTAACGCCGTGCCTGCAGCCGCTCCCCAGCCGCTAGCCGACGATCCTCAGGCACTATATGCTCAGCCAATAAATGACGCGACCGCTGCCCCTTTTTCGCGAGAAGTCTGGCGAAGCATACGGGATGGAAGCATTCAATTCTGACCAGACGAATCGGCTGAACTCACAGCTGACGCCAGCCGCTTTCGACTCGACGCGGTTTTGAATAACCGCCTCCGTGCAATGCGCGTCCCCATCCAACTAGGCAGCCGGAACGAGGCTTGCGCCGGCTGGTTTCACCGGCCCCCATGGCGTCGGCGGAAAGTTATGGATCAGGCCCGGCTCGGTTGCTTTGCTCGGCCGATGGCCGCACGACAGGCAAATCGCTCCCACATTGCGAATGTCGGTCTCTTTCGATATTTCGTTTTCACGAACTGCGGTCGAGCCCGTAACCACAGGGCCCGCACACTGGTCGCAAGAATAAGCGGAGAGGTGCAGGTATTGCTTTTTCATTTGGACCCTCGAAAAGCTCAGGCGGTCTTACACTACAGCGCGCCGGCCGCTCACCAGGTTAATGACAAGTATCACCAGCGCGACAACCAGCAGCAGGTGAATCAGACCACCCGCGATGTGGAGGCTGAAACCAAGAAGCCACAGAATCAATAGCACAACAAAAATAGTCCAAAGCATAATGATCTCCTTCGATTGATAGAGCGTCTCCGAAAATGCATTTCCCGACGACTTGTCTACCTTGTCGCTGGAGCGAACGACTTCCCGCACTCCAGGCAAGATGTCTGTGCCCGCGGTGTAATTAGCCCGCAAAACGGACACATCCTTTGCGATGCGAAACCGCGAGCCTGTGGCGTAAGCGACGTGAGCAGGTTCGACACGGATTTACCTACCCTGGCAAACCTTCTGCGAAGACGATCGCCGAATCGATTAAAAGCGCTTTCCATTGGCAATCCACCACCTTTGTACTTTTCTATTCGTAAGCCGACGGTTTTATCGAGGCGAATGGCCGAAGTGCCCGGGGGAGGGTCTTGCTTCTCGAACTTCGCCAAGCTGACGATTACACGCCCGTGAGAGATATTCTGTGCAAGACTGCTCATACCCGCGGAAAAAGTATCCTGCCTGGGCATTGAGCTGGGAAAAGACTTCTCTGCCGACTCAGCGAAAGTGAGCAATGCAGACCATCTATCCTTGTGCCATTGAGCGATGATGATGGCGGAGAGAGTACTTCTTCTCCCTCTTTCAGGTTATCTGAGCTAAGGCAGTCCATCTGAAGTCTTCTCCTCTTAGTTCCGCAAACCCAAAAGGAACATTCATGAAAAAGGCAATGTCACTACTGTTGATGAGTTTGATTGGCCTGGTTGGAACTTTCGCGTGGGCCGGTTCGTCCCGTGAAAGCACGGTCGACCGTCTGCAATCGTCCGTCGATGTGCTGCACAGCATCATGGCAACTCCGGACAAAGGAATTCCGGAAGAAGTGTTGAACGGCGCAAAGTGCATCGTAGTTGTGCCGAGCCTGATTAAAGGCGGCTTCATCTTCGGCGCAAAGCACGGACGCGGCGTTGCGACATGCCGCACGGCCGCCGGCTGGAGCGCTCCCGCATTCATCACGATCGGCGGTGGAAGTTGGGGATTGCAGATCGGAGTCGAAGACGTGGACCTGATCATGCTGGTGATGAACGACCGTGGTTTACAGCATCTGCTCTCGAGCAAGTTCGAGCTTAGCGGCGACGGATCGGTTGCAGCCGGCCCGGTAGGCCGTCAAGCAACAGCTGGAACCGACTGGTTGCTGACCACCGAAGTATTGAGCTACTCGCGGTCCAAGGGCGTATTCGCCGGTTTGACACTGGAAGGTGCGGTGGTAGAGCAGGATAACGACTCGACGCGCGCGATTTACGGCAAGCACATGAGCTTCCGCAATATACTCTCGGGCCATGCGGCAACTCCGGCTAGCGCCGACGCGTTCTTGCAGGCTGTAGCCGACGCAGGTCACCAGGCACACATAGCAGAAGCCAAGTAAGCAAAAGCGATTAGCATCGGGTGCTAGGATTTGATTGGAGCTGACCGAGACTGCTTTGCGGGTCTCGGTCAGGTGCCTGACTCCCCGAAACGCAATTCAGGCGGGAGCATCCATTTGTTTCGTCTCACGCTCGACGATGAGAGTTCAGATATTTGTGGGGGGCCCCCCCCCTACCCAAAAATTAGTTAAAGTATTGATTGCACGGCAGTTAAAGGCAAAGTCTTCAAAAGATTCGACTTAGCGTCGAATTCTTTCGTTTGGCGTGCACTTGCGAGGGTGCGTACCGGGCCTTATGTTGTCAAAGAGCGGTGAAAAGTTTGCGGCCGGAAGTGCGTTCGTCTCTGGAGACTGGCGCAGTTCTCGATGATGTACTGTCGAGGTATCTTCGCAGCGATTGAGGCGCAAGTCTGTGATGAGCGAACGAGAAAAATGTGACGAAAAAGTTGGGAGGAACGCAGTATTTCCCTAATATGTGCTCTGCGTCACCAGTAAAAGAGCGTTATTCATGTCATACTAGCGGGTTTGGGGCGACTCGTCATTAATTGCCTTCGGCCCCGTCGAGGTTTGGAGGCCGGATTTTGAAGGTTCCGATTAAGGTTCAGATTGAAGAGGCAGAAGGATCCAGTCTGTAGCCGTACCGGTTGCGACCCGTCCTTTGCTTTCGGCCTTAGAATTCGGTCGTCAACCTCCCTCTTTTGCCGCGCCGCACTCCGATTCGACACCGCTCGACTTCCTGTCTCATTGTGCAAGAAAGTGCAATCGAAGTGCCACAAACTTGCCCGCCGGCGAAATTCCAAAAAAAACAGTTGACAAATATTTACCCAGCCGCGTAAATACTCTGGCGGTAGATTTCTGCTCCGCGCAGAGCAGCTAGCTCTCCCCAGGTAAAGGCTAGCTTCCCCTACGAATAAAAAAGAAGATGAAGCCAGTGCGTGTCGTCTGGCAAAAAGTTGAAAACTTAAGGTCCAGGTTCAAGAAGTGAAGGCAGGTGCAGTTCCAGGAGAGTTGTCATTAGCTCAGTTCGTTTTGGTGCCCTCAGGCACTCAGGCCCATTCACCTTTCCAAGCATTCAGGGAGTAGTGTTGTCCGGCAACACCTCAGTTATTCAGTCAAGTGTCCCACAGGTTCTACCCGGTTACCGTTCCAGATTTTCCAGAAATTTCAAGGAGACCCTCCAATGCGACGTGTTCTCTCGCTATCTCTAGTACGTTTTATTGTCACGGCCCTGCTAGCGGCAGGATTGACATCAGTGGCATTAGCCCAAAACTCTCACACACGCACTTTTTTTGTCCCGCAAGCACGTGTCACCCAGCCGATCAGTGAATCGAATCTGGCCACGCTGAAGGGCAACACCATTTACCTGGCTGACGCGAAGCATGATCGCGGCCCGGTCGACCCCAATACGCCGACCGGTCACATTATTATGCTGCTGCAACGGGCGCCGGAGCAGGAAGCGGCCCTCGGTGCGCTTATGGATAACCAGCAAGATCCGAAGTCGCCCAATTATCACAATTGGCTGACGGCAGAAGAGTTTGGCAAGAACTTCGGCCCGGTTGACAGCGACGTGGATAAGGTCACCGGCTGGCTGAAGTCGAAGGGCTTCAATGTTGAAGAAGTTACCCCCGGCCGCACTTTCATCATCTTCAGCGGCACGGTTGGTCAGGTTCAAGAGGCTTTCCACACCCAGATCCACTACCTCAGCGTGAAGGGCGAGCAGCATCAGTCCAACATGAGCGATCCGATGGTCCCGGCTGCATTGGCACCGGTGATTGGCGGCTTCCACAGACTCAATGACTTCCGGCCAAAGCCGCTGATGGCCAAAGCTGGCGTCCGCAAAGTGGACCCGGCGACAGGAAGATTTACGACCGTTCCGGGCGTGAAAAACCCCGGCCCAGCCCCAGCCATCACGTATAGCTATAGCGGCTACACCGACTGGGATGTCACGCCGCAAGACTGGTACACGATTTACAACGCGAATTCCGCGCTTGGTGCCGGCATCACCGGCGCTGGCGTAACCATCGCCGTGATTGAAGAAACCGGACTTCATGCCAACACGACAGCCGGCTACGGCGATGTCGATATCCGGAGCTTCCGCTCGGCATTCGGTCTGCCGGCTTATCCAACCTCCGGCGGCGCGAACGGCACACAGGGCGGCATCAACTACTACAACGGAACAGTTCCGGGCGCGACGGCTTGCACAGCGGCGGCAACACCGACGAATACCGACGAAGAAGGTGAAGCTCTTCTCGATACAGAATGGGCTGGCGCTGCTGCACCGAACGCTATTGTCGATTACGTAGCGTGCGCCACCTCAGGAAGTGGCGGAATCGGCGCAGCCGGTACAGACATTTCCGGTGAAACAATCGTCAACTACCTCTACTCGACCGTTGTCTCTACTAGTTTGAGCTACGGCGAGTGCGAAGTCGCGGCGGGATCGTCCGGAGCGGCGTTCTACACCCATCTGTGGCAGCAAGGTTCGGCGGAAGGTATCACGCACGTCATCTCCACCGGTGACGCAGGCGCGAACCAGTGCGACCAGGACGAGTATGTTGGCTACTACGCAACGGCCGACAATGCTCTCAGCGTCAACGCGATGTCGAGTTCGGTCTATAACATTGCGGCTGGCGGCACCGACTTCAGCGACGTGTATCAGGTCAAGGGCGGAACGCCGAGCACTTATTGGAACACCGCCAATAGCTCGACGTTTGAATCGGCCCTTTCCTACATTCCGGAAGTTTCGTGGGGAGCTTATTGCGCGAATCCACTCTTCGCTTCCGAATTGCAGGCCAATGCGACCACGGTGTTCGGAACGACCTACACGCCGATCGCCATCTGCAACAACAGCAACACGATCAGTGATGGCTTATACGCTGCCACTGGCGGCGGCGGCGGCGTCAGCGCCTACAACGCGATTCCGACGTGGCAGAGCGTCTATAACGGGACCGGGAATCAAGGCAACGTTTCAACCACTCTCCGTAACACGCCAGACGTCGCGATGTTCGCATCGAGCGGCTGGTGGAGTCACGCACTGGTGTATTGCCAATCCGATACCGGCGGTTCCTGCGTTTACACAGTTCCCAATGATTTCGCGGGCATCATGGTGGCGGGCGGAACATCGTTCGTCGCGCCTCCGGTCAACGGCATCATGGGCCTGATCAACCAGAAGTACGGACGTCAGGGCAACGCAAACTACACCTTGTACAAACTGGCAGCTGCGGAATACGGCACGACTGGCAGTCCAAGCGCTGGCATCGCGAGCTGCTCGGGCTCCCATCTAGGGCCCGGAGTAAGCAGTTCCTGTATCTTCAATGACGTCGCCAACGACACCCCATGCTTGTCCGGCACGACCGAGTGCGGGACCAGCACAAGCGGCACGTCGGGATCGGGCGCATTGACGTCGACGGAAATCGGCTCCGACATCGCCAACTTCTGCATTCGGAGCTCCACCAACCCCTGCTGGCGCAGCGCCTCGCAGAGCTACGGCATCACGTCTACGGGCGGCACACACCCGACGACGTTTAACGATGCGTATCGCACAGCCCAAGGCTACGATTTGGCCACTGGTCTGGGCAGCATCAACATCACGAACCTGGTGAACGGCTGGAACACGGTTTCATCGACATTCACGTCGACGACCGCGATTGCGGCTAATCCGACCAGCATTACCAGCAGCGGCGGCAGCACGACGTTGACCGGCACTGTGACGGCGACGCAGAGAAAAGGTGTCCCGGCAGGAACGGTCACCTTCTACATCGGAAGCACGGGCGGCACCAACCTTGGTAGCGCTCCGCTGACGACCTCGTGTACCGGTCTGGCCAATCCGCCAAACGGTTCCGCGGCATGCGTGGGCGTGGCAACGCTGAGCGTAGCAGGCACGCAGTTGAATAGCGGCAGCAACAGCATCATCGCTTACTTCCCTGGCGATGGCGCGAACGACGGTCCATCAACCTCAACTGCAACCACGGTAACGTACACGCCGACGGTGAGCACGACCACGGCGGTTTCCTCCAGCGCGAATCCTTCGACGTATGGTCAAAGCGTCAGCTTCACGGCGACGGTGACGGGTAACTCCCCGACCGGCACGGTGCAGTTCGTCGTTGACTCCGCCAACTTCGGTTCGCCGGTTACGTTGTCGGGCGGCTCGGCTACTTCGGGCAGCATCTCGACGCTGGCGACGGGAACACACACAGTCACGGCGACGTACTCGGGCGACTCGGGCAACAACGGCAGCACGGGCACGTTGGCTGGCGGGCAGGTAGTTAGCCAGGCAGGCCAGACGATTACGTTCACCACACCGGCTCCGGCTAGCGCTGAGTACAACAGCAGCTTCACGGTGGCGGCCACGGGCGGGGCGAGCGGCAACGCGATTGTCTTCACCAGCGCGGGCTCCTGCACGAACTCGGGCGCAACTTACACGATGACGAGCGGCACCGGCAATTGCTCGGTAATCGCGGATCAGGCAGGCAACGCTTACTACTCGGCGGCGCCTGAAGTCACAGAAACGACAGCGGCGGCGGACTCAAACGGCAGCGTAAGTGTGGGTTCAAGTCTGAATCCGTCGACTTACGGCACGGCAGTGACGTTCACCGCAACCATCACCAGTGATACCGGCGCGGTCAAAGGCCGCAAGGGATCGGCTGGCAAGAAACCGCTAAACGTGACGGGAAGCGTAACGTGGAGCGCAAACACGGGCTGCAGCCCATCGACGGTGACGGGCGGCTATCCGGGAACGGCGACTTGTACTACGTCGAGCCTCGCAGTGGGGAGCGACACGGTGACCGCGAACTACGGCGGCGACAGCAACCACAACGCTGGCTCGGGATCGGTAATTCAGACGGTCAGCCAGGTCAGCACAACCACGGCGGTTGCTTCCAGCTTGAATCCGTCAGAGTACGGCCAGGCAGTGAGCTTCTCGGCCACAGTGACGGGCGCGAGTCCGACGGGCACGGTGCAGTTCTACATCAACGGCAGCCCGTTCGATACGGAGACACTGGCATCGGGTACGGCGACCTCGGTCAGCACTTCGGCGCTGACGGCGGGAACGTACACGGTAACGGCAACGTACTCGGGCGACACGAACAACACCGGCAGTTCAGGCACGTTGGCGGGCGGCCAGGTAGTGAATGGGTCGAACTCAACCACAGCGGTAACTTCCACACCGAATCCGTCGACGTACGCAACGTCAGTGACGTTTACGGCGACAATTACCACCGACACCGGCGACGTCAAAGGGCGCAAGCCTGCCAGGAAGAACGGCATGAACCCGATGCAGCC
>Ga0182030_10001633_pt1 | contig 46617 bp, 36 predicted proteins | sample 812S3MmetaG_FD_121299 | JGI IMG/M metagenome (GOLD analysis project Ga0182030, IMG submission 121299) | Permafrost microbial communities from Stordalen Mire, Sweden - 812S3M metaG (Illumina Assembly) | ecosystem: Environmental > Terrestrial > Soil > Wetlands > Permafrost | place: Sweden...
GGGGGGTGGCACTTAAGTCGTGGAATAAATGGCACTTATGCTGTGGAATTAATGGCACTTATCCTGTGGAATCTTTGGTAACATAAGTGGTGGAACGTGGTAACATTACCGTGGAATACTCACGACCAGAGAAATTCCCACACAATGTTCGCGGTCGCTGAAATGATGGGCATATCGACAAACTTATATTTTTTAACGTTGTAAATGATTTCCAGATAAGCAAGGACCCAACAGATAAAACCGATTGAAAAGAAGAAGAGATCAAGGGGGCTGTAAACCCTGGTATTTACAAAGTGTTGAAGCCATGCGGGTATTGTCATTTCTGTTAGGTTTTTATTTCATAACAATACCTATTTTTTTTACAATAAAAAACGTGAAAAACACCCAATTTTGCCCTAACTAAACGATATGGGTAAAATCACCCTATTTTATACTTTGTGGGCAAATCATCCAGCGACAGGAAAGGGCCTAGATGGCCCCTCCAAGTTGATTTAGTTCCGGAGTGAACTGATCGTAGGATTGGATCAGAAGTGGGTGTCGAAACCGGTCACCTCCGTGAAGATGTCCCGAAGCATGTCATCATAAACGTCAGGGTATTCGGCAACCTTGGCGATGCCCAACGATGCGCCCTTGATGTAAAAGAAGACCACATCATAAAGATCATTTGCATTCAGGGTGATCCGCAATTTCCGGGCAAGTGATTTGTTGACGGGTAGGTCCATGATCAGAGTGTTGCCGTCATTCTCATGCATGAAGTTTTTGGCTCCTGTCATGGCTATAAACTTGTTTCCTCCCAACTGTTCGAGGATGATTTGCTCAGCATTCATATTAAGCTGATTTTGTAGGTGATGACTAAAGCCCCCTGAACCAAAGAGATCAAAGGGGCTGGGGTTGGAAATGGACATACAAGGGCTATTTCTTCACCACTTTTTTTGCAGGTTCAACCTTTTTGGCGGGGGGCACCGATTTCGTCAACAGTTTCACCTTTTGGGTTTCCTCAGACACCATCACCTTCGGTTTTTCAACCTCCACCACAGGTGCAACCACAACGGGAGGTTCAACAGCACTAACCGTTTCCTCCACCTCTTCAGGAATGACGGCAATCACAGGTCCTGCGGGTTGTTTTTTAGTTTTCGGTGAAGATTTCTCTACAACTGTAGTGGATTCCGTTGCCCGAAGGCCCTTTTTGTTGAATCGATTGAAATAATCCCGGAAAGTCTGGTCAGGGCATTCGCTCAATTCCGGTTTTTCCGTGCGCCATGCGGCAAGTGCATCATTGATGGGCAACTTCGCATTTTCGCCAATGGCCAGCCACAGTAAAGTCGGCTGTTTGAAGTTGGCCTTTCCCCTATTGCCAACGTCCGCATTGGGAGTTTTGGTTTTCTTCACAAAGAAGTCCGGGAATTTGACATTCAGAAAATCGAGCATCAACTGGTTGAACGTTTTGTTCTGGTTCTCGGTCTCCCCCCGATGGGTGCAAAATTCATTGGCCTCGCGCAAAGCATCAATGGAGGATAAGGAATTGGCGGTGATGATTTGGTCAATTGTTTTCATGTTCCAATGTTTTTGTTGTGTTTGATAAATAATACCTACGACTCAAACATAAGTAAGTAACTGGAACTACAATATAACCGGAAGGAATAGTTGAAACTAAGTTTCTGGATAAACAATCATTGACACCGTGGAATTGGTATTGACACTCATAGTCACTTGGAGGGACGATGTGGCGTTGTGTTGTAATGTGTGTGGAAATGTAATAACGGCCCTATATGGAAACCGGGGTGTTCCGTTTGATGATCCGGGAAACCTGCATGGGAAATAATTTCAATTCGCGTGCAATTACGGATAAGTTTTTACCTTCAGAATGCAATTGTAGGACATTTGGTGTCACATCCTTCCACCGATCCAATGCAACAGCGACATTGGTTTGGGCCAGACGGTTGAAATTAGGGTTGATATGGGTATGAACGCCCAATGGTAAACCCCTTTCCCGTAGGGATTGTAGAGCCGCCTTGGTACGTTCGGAGGCCATATCCCTTTCGTATTCCGCAAATGATGCCAGGGTACGGATCATCGCCTTGGTTGCGCTGCTCATGACACCGCCCGGATTGGGCATATCCAATGCGATAAAATTGACCTTGTGTTCGATCAGTTCATTGATGAATAGGGATTTTCGGCCAATACGGTCCAATTTGGCAACAATCAGCGCACATTTATCAGTTTTTGATATTTGCAACGCTTTATTTAATTGAGGGCGTTTGGAGCTTCCCTTGCTACCGGATTTAACTTCGTTCAGTTCCTGAATGAGTTCATAACCACTGGCAGATGCCCATGCCCTTACAACTGATTGTTGTGCATCGAGGCCCAATCCGGTTACCCCTTGTTTGGTAGTTGATACACGGTAATATGCAACTGCCTTTTTTGCTGGTGATTGTGTTGATTTCATACCACAAACATAACAGGTTGGTTGGACATCCAATGTGTTAACTTGTATAAAGTTATGCAGACCACTCCCAGTATTGGAAGTAACGTCGATGGATACTATTTTTATTGAAATACTTGAATGTATGAGTTGATTTTCAGTTCACTCCTGAACTCAATCAGTCCAGCGGTTCAACGTCGATAGTTTGCGGAGGGATATAAGTGTCATGGATCACCATGCCACCGATCTGCTGCGTTTGAATAGTGTTCGGTTGATCAACTGGACCTTTACAATTTGTTCCAGCTTGTCGCTAAGTTATTTGATTGGTGAGACATAGGTATATGTAAATTTTCCGGTTTCGTGTGCCGTATAAGTCCTTTATTGTAATGGGGATCTGCCATCTAATCTGCCAAGAATTTCTTTCTGTACTGCCACAATTTTTTCCATGTTAACGGTTATTTTGTCAACACATTGAATAAGTATTGCAAAATTGACATCCTTGCTGTCCGCCAGTTCCTTTTTTTGGGCAATGCCTATCTTCGCTTTGATAGCATCAAGTTCAGCTTTAAAGACTTTGTAAAAAGTGCGATAAAAATGAATTGTAACATTCGCAGGTTTGGATGTACGACGACTAAAGTATTGGTAATGGTGAAACGGATCTCTCTTTGTTAGCTTAGCCATTTTTTCTGCCACAGCCTTTTTTGTTTGATATTTCCTTTTCAGCAGGTGCAAATCGTTTAGAAGCTGTTCACCAAAAGGAAGCATAAGTTAAATGTTTCAGCAGCTTTGCTGCTTCTTTAAAATTGGGAAGGTCCAAGAGCGACCTTCCCCTGAAATCTGCTCGATTCTACCGACTAAAAGAGTAGGTAGAGCGTTTAAAAAAGCTGGTCCCTTATTAACTCCTGTATAGGGGTTCTGACAAGACCCACTATCCGAAGATAGCCAGAGCGCAAAGTCAATTCAGAACCAGCTATGATTTAAAGATTGGGCGTTGATCTGATCCATCACATCCTTTTTTTGTGCCAGATTTCTACCGACAGATCAACAAACCCAATCTTTAGAAGTTAAAAGCTGGTTCCCCACCTAATGGCTCTGACAAGGCCGACCGTTTTTCAACGGCTGAACGCAAGGGAACCAGCAGTTTTTTTAAAAGGCTGAGCTTATGTGTTTTCCTGTCCGGAGGGGCCAACAAACCCCCACCATTCTTTCGAATGACCAAGCACAGGCATAAGTCCAACCTATATTTTCAGTATCTCAATCGCTGGCATCAGCCCCCAACCATATTGTACTGTCTTCTAACCCATCAAACATTGACTGCGGCGAAACATTGTAATAGATACATAATCTCCCGAAACTGGTCAAAAGCCAGTCAATTGTACCTTCTTCAATCCCTTTGAGGATGTAACGAGATACCCCCGCCTCTCTTACCACCTGGGCAATGGTAAGTTTACGATCCTCCCTTATATTTTTTAACTTCAAACCTATTGCGGTTCTCATTTCGTCGTAAGAAAGTCGTGCCATAAAATTGATTTTAATTACTGACCTAACTTTTCCTTCAGAACTCGAATTTCACGGTTTAGTATGTTTATAATCGCATTTTTGGTCAAAATTAAATCCGTCTGCATGGCTTCATCATAAATATAATTAGGTACTAGGTTATACAACTTCCCCAATTGCAATGCCTGTCCAGGTGTGATCAGTATTTCACCCGATTCTATAGCTTTATATGTACAGGTATCGATGCCTAACTTTTTGGCCACCCTATTTGGCGGAGTGCCGGATGCTATACGGCAATAAATCATCAAAAAGTTCTGCATATTTCAAGGATTTTAGTAGCATAATTTGAAATGAAAGCAAATTTTTGGCTATTACTTTCCAGAAGGGGAATGGTTTTTTCCGCCACAACACAATACGCAAACTTTGCTGGATTATTTTGAAGGAATTTATTTCGGTGTTCCCATAAATCAGCAATCACTTCATCTGTCACGGTTTTCATTTTATCGGGATGATTGACGAGCAGCATAAGGTCTACACAATTATATACTCTCTGATACAATTGCTTTTCAAATTCTGCCCTGTCATCAATATTGAGGTTTGTTATGTCTTTAAAACACGCCTCACATAATTTGATAAATTTTTGCACGTCGAAGTCTGGGGAGCTTCGAATGAGCGCAGTTTCCACTTCCTTGATGGTATTCATATCAATAATTTTACTGGTGGAAGTCTTTTGTAAGGGGAGAGAGTAGCCTTGAAAAAAACAAGGGCGTAGGCTCAACTTACTGCATCAGAGGCCGTAGGAAGCCCAAGCACAGACAAGTTGGCCCACACCCTTGTTAGGAGGCATGAGCCGTTCACTTATCGTCTTGTGCTTTCGAAATTCCTACGTTTCTGATGCAAGACTTAAAGCGAATCGCTTCAAATTAGTTTATGAAGGACTGCAAGTTATATTTCTACATCGAATGTATGAACATTTTTTGATTGTACTCCAATTGGATGACATAAAATTTAAGAAATTCTTTTCCCTTTGTAAACATGAGCCGAGAACTAAGTCCAGCAGACAAACAATTAAAGAAATCCATTGCTCTCAGGTTGAAAGAGTTGCGTGAGGAAACGGGCAAAAACGTATCAGAGTTTGCTGCGGAAATGGAAACAGAAAGGCAAAACCAGCACAGGCTCGAACAAGGCAGGGGTGCCACCATCTATTCAATTAGTCGTTTCTGTAAGACAAGGGGGATAACCCTCAGTCAGTTTTTTGATTCCCCGTTGTTCAAGGACGCAAAAAAGTAAAGAGCACTATTTTGAATATTCAGATTGAAGAAGTTTTTTTGAATCTTCTTTCAGCCTAAATAAATTTTTATCAATTTCATTTTTCATCACCCTTAGTTCTTCACCAAATTTATCATAACCAATTTCTATACTTTTATAGAATGCTATTCCTTTGGATACCGAAAAGGTTAAGTCTTCGATGAATTTGTTTATAGTATTGGAATATACAAGTTCCTTCAGTAATTCAAGTAGTGGTATCAAATAATTTGAACAACTGTAGTGCAAATCAGTCTCATCAGCCCTATCTCGCAAGTAATTATTTTTTATATCCGCAATCCGAATTGCAATCTTATCTTCTGCATGCGCGGTAGAGAAATAATCCCTTATCAAAGAATCAGTCAAATCAAAAATTTCTCTATATTCCAACTGTCGTTCGGTATGATTTAAAGATGATCGTTCGAGGAATGACGGCAATCCCGACAATTCATAATATAAATAATCAACTGTATTCAAAATTGATGTGAATTCTTCGGCGGAATTATCACTTTGAATATGCTTCATGTACGCTAATCCGGTTTTTTCAACCGTAATAGTATCAATTATGCGTTTGAGATTTCCCCAAGTATGCATTTTAAGGATGGGAAAGACGGTAGGATATTTTGTTAATTCAGTGATAAGGAAGTTTATCTTTTCAGATTGCTTTGTTACAGGGTCTATTGCATTTTTGAGCATTATAGAAAATGCTTTAAGTTGATTTCTCTCTTTAAGTTCAATTGATTTGAGCACCGCTTCGTTATTTTCCCGCGTTTGCTTAATGTATATGTAAAGTGATATCAGTATAGCCGCAAAGCTTCCAATAGCACAACCAATCGCGTTTTGAAATACACCATTCCAGTAATCGCCACTACAAATTGAAGGGGTGTTAATCTGAAGAAGATACATGGTATAAAATTAGAGATTCCTTTTCGTTCGGTACTGTCGAACAACATTACTATATCTCATCGGGATTTAGAAATATCAACTAGCTTTATTGTCCCCAAAATCTCCTTTTTTGCGGTTAATAAAATAATTTGGCGAGTTCAGTAAAACTAAATATATTAGTCGTTGAAAACTAAAAATATTACTAATGGAAAAAGTGTCAGTTCATTTACATTATGATTCCAGCCGTGAAGAGCTTTTGGAAAAGTCTACCATGTTAGTGCATACGATTTATACAGGCCTGCTGGGACGAGAGCCAAATAAAGAGGACGCTCCTCGATTTGAGCAGAGGATCAACCCAGACGACAATAGCCTAAACGATATTTATTTCGACAACAAAAAGGTGGGCAGCTTGGCTACGAATTTTATTCCAAATGGTCCCAAAGGTATTAGCTTAGATTATACGCCCATTGATTAAATGTATAAGTATCGCAATGTACTGAATGTATCTATTATCTGACAATCCTTGGGGTGACTTCCAAACTTGGGTTTATACTACTTTCCTATTCCGTAAACTATTTATAGCGTGTAAAATAACTAGAAAGTTTTTTATTCATTTAATAAACCTTCTAGTTGCCCTAATAATATTATATAGCATATAGGATGCCCAAATTCTTGAGAGAATGTCCAATATAATATACCCATTTTGAAACGTGTCCTCCACCTTCCTTAAAGGATTTATTAACCAGAAATATTCGTATATACCTTTGCCAAATCCTTGCCAAGTAGGATTACTAATTGAAAAATGCAACGGACAAAAAACACCTGCAAACATTACCAGTATAAATAAAGCTAGATTTCCTACTAAAAGGGCTACAAGAGGTCTCGAAAAACTTTGACCAAACTCACTAAAAAAATAACTCGCTTTGATAATTAGCTTGAGAAAATAATTTCCTGTCCATTGCAAAGAATTATCATATGCAATCATTTCCAGAGTATGAAATCTCTGTTCATTTATTAAATCACCTTGTTTACTATAAGCGTATTTTAGCTGCCGAAAAGTCTCCCGCCATTTAAAGAATTCCTCCCTTGAAATCAAAGTGCCTTTAGGATTTACGCCCCGTTGCGCTCGAAAAAAAATCGCTTGCATTCCTTCTACTTCTTTTGGCCAAATTATATTAATAAATGAGCAGTCCAAAACATGAGAATCAACTATGCTAACCGAAGCAAATTTTGAAAAGTCAACTAAATAAAATTCCGCATTCCCCAAATAGGATTCACTTATTGATATCTCACTTGCATTACCATTCGGTTTAAGATTTAACAATCTTAAGCCATCATCGCTTCTAAAACGTAAAACATCCAATTTGTTGATAAAAATGTCCTCAATTGACAGGGAAAGGCTTTTTGAAAAACCTTCCAATTTAAACTTCTCAATGCATGCTTCCCCCGTCACAGTAATAACCCCAAAAAGTTGATTGGCCCATAAAACAAATTCCTTAATTCCTGTCTTGTCTACTATAAGGCGCAAGTCTTCAAAAGTTGCCCTGCCAATATTGCAGGTATCACAATCTGAAATATTCCAATAGCATTTTTTAAAAACTCCGCCCGCAACTATAAACTTTTTAAAGGAACAGGCAAAAAGGTGAAAATTATTGTTGAAAGTAACATCCTCGATAAAGAAAAAACCATCATCAAAAAAACAAGTAGTAAAAGTAATATCATTCTTAAAAATACATTGGAAAAAAGACATGGTCTTTTTGAAATAGCAATTATGAAACCGTATAGAATAACCATAATTTCCAATAAAACCACTTTCTGATTCAATAATGCAAGAAGTTATCTCGATACTAACAGGTGGCACTACACCCTGCATCGAAGATTTAGATTTAACCAAATCATCATAGTACTTATTCCAATCGTCAACGATTTGGTAACTCGATAACTGTTCGGCTGGAATCTCCTCTGTGTAACTCATATGATACCTGTATTAAAATAACCTGCTAAACCATATACCTGCAAATTTATGCCTCAAAAACAGTTTGTTTGACGCAAGAATGATTTCCCCTGTAGTGCCGCTCAGTGAAACAAAAATCCTCTCTTCTACTTCATTTAGTCAGATTAAACCCCATATAGTGAATGAAGTGTACAAAGTGAACGGCCAAAACAATTTATTATTTCACGGGAAAACCGTTATGGTCAATCTATCTTCACTATCTAATGTAATAGATACATTTATACCTCCCTTAATGCCTTCAAAATAATCAGGTGCTAGGTTGTTATAAACCTCTTTTATCAAAATTCCAAACTTTTCTACCTGGGTATGAAACGTAATATACAAAGTAGTCCCATCCTGCTTCTGATATTCCACCGACATTGATAAGAAGTCTACTACCTTTCGCTTATTCTTCAAATGATTTACGATTGGGATAAGCCTATTCCACGTTCCCTCCAATATTTTTACTAGCATGTAGTCTCTTACAAAGGACAATAGCCTGAAATCTTGGAATACCAGACTTACGATATCGTGAATGCCGGATATGGCGGCAGCTTTAGCCTCATACTTCAGTATATCATACTCATCATTTTGAAATTCTCTATTTAAGGCATTGACCTCTATTTCTGATATTCTGCCTGAAATAAATAATATACTTTTCTCCATCTGTTACCTGAGTTTATTCAAATTTAATGAAATCTGAGCACCGAACTATAAACAGTTCTCACCGGCAAAATCGACACGCGAAAAAGGATTTAGGCTGACGAAGTAAAAAAACAAAAAGCTCTTGGATTCCTTCGAATTGTCGCAAGTGGAATTATAGGCATTGGGGAAAGAAGTAACAATTCTTCTTCTTTATATTCAGATTTCATAGCAATTGGCGGTACAGTTACTGGCCACAACAAACTTGTCAAAGCGCAAGATGATGAAGTCACACTTGCTAACTATCAGTCAAAAATATTAGACTCTATATCTGAAATTAAAAGATATCTCTCTCACTTTATTGGCGATACATCGGATAAATTCATTTCGTTTGAGGAGGCCGTTAATAAAATACAAGGAGATATAAATTCGTATTCAAACCAAGACAAAAAACTTATTACGTCGAGCGGAAATAATAATGAAAAGGCCGAGAAATTGAGGCAGAGTACTCGTTTGCGATCAAAATCAAAAACATGGAGAGTTTGTGGCATTTTCTTTTTTATATTTTCTGTGATTTGCTTACTGGGGTTATCACAAGAACCAGATAATCCGAATGCACTCATCGCATATTTTTCCTTTTTTCTTTTTTTAGGAATTATTTCTGTGGTTAGATGGGAAAAATTAAAAACTGAATCAAAGAATTTGGAAGACGAAACAATTGGTGCTATGGCGGAAGAACTGAGTGATAGAATTTAATCAATCATAACCCACTCAATATGTCAACCACTTACAAATTCAAAGTGCTCGTCAACATCAAAGATGAACACGGAACATCAAGGTCAATTTCCCCCATCATCGAAGCATCCGAACATGAAGCGCGGCAAATTGCCGAGGCACAATATCCAAATGGAGATGTGAGAAGTGCTTCGAAAATTAACTGAGAAATTTTTCAGTTGAAACAATTAAGGCCGATCATTTTTTCTTCACTTCATCGGCCTTTTTCTTGTCTTATTACTTTTGCCGATAGCTTTTTTTACTTCCGCTTTCGGAGTATTGACGATCTTTTCATTGCCTTTTCAAAGGCTGCTGGGAATATCCAGGTGTTGAGGTCATTAAATAAGCATATTTTAGGCCAGCAATTCACGAGCGTGTATTTTTAAAATTTCTGCTATCCGATACAACGATTTTATTGATGGCTGCTTTTTATTTGCAATCCAATCAATAACCGTCTGTTCTGGTACTCCCATTTCATTTGCCAGCTTTCGATAAGAAAAACCTTTTACACCCAGCATAGTTCCTATCCGATTGTACTTCTTTTGTCGCATCAAAAATAAATCTGAGCTTTTTGCCTACCTCCAGCATTTAAATAAGAAAGTCGTACGGGGATTTGAATAACTCATATCAGTTTTTTGCACCCAGTTAAGTTGGTTATCCATACATTTGATGATCCAGTTAATCGGTCAATTAAACGACGAAAAACGGGTCAAATAGTTCTTTCTTAACAAGCATCAAATGGTGGGAATTAAGTGGTTGTGGAAGTTGAAAATGAAGTTCGGCGCATCCAGAATCTGTCGTACTACCATTATACTATCGGGCAATGGGAGGGCGAAATTAAGTAATTTTTGCTTCTTTTTCCCAAAAAAAGCGGCCTTTTTTGCAGATTCTCCACCGTTCACGCCAGAGATCACCTCCGCTCATCATACACCCCAAACTCCGCTATCGCCGGCGGCGTCTCATACGCGTCAATCAATATCCTCACGGCATCCCCCCACACCCGGTCGAACCGGTGTATCTTCACCCTTCCCTTATTCTCTCCATCGACCAGCAGCTTCCATACGCCATTACTCCTGTACTCTAACCGGTAACGGCTGATATTCGCCTTGTCTTCTGTGACTACAATGGCGTTGAATTCCTTATCACCCCCCAACTCGACCTCATACCACGGCTCCTTCACCGTCGGGTTCGACTGCCACGAAGTATGAAAATTATCATCATTGCCGAAATCCATGATGTTCATATCATCGCTCCAACAGGCATTCGCAGGCTGCCGTTTGGCGAGATTATGCGAAATGATCGGCGCCTCCGTACGCGGCAACGGCGAAACAGGTGCATCAGGGGCCCAAAGCCGACCGATTTCTGCCAGCGCAGCCACGGCATTATCGTCTATCAATCCATCCCGGTTAGGCGCTACATTTAGAATAAAGTTGTCGTAGATTTTATTGTAAGGAATGATATCTTCCTTCACCAGCATAGCCGGGTCCTTCACCGCAGTGGTCGGAAAGTCGGTCTTCCAGAACCAGGCCGAATTCAGCGGCAGACAGGAGAGCGCCGGCAACCGGTTGGTGGCGGTCGAAATATGCTGACCAGCCCCCTGCTCATAAGACTTGATATCGGTATACATCAACGCCTCCGGCGGATATTTCGCCGAATTCAGGTCCATCACCAGGCAGTTGGGCTGCAGCGATTTGATCAGGTTGTAGATCTCTTCGAAAGGCACGTCATCATAGGAGATGCGAGACCACGGCGCATCCCAGCCATCGATGATCAACGCAGCGATCGGCCCGTAATGCGTCAGCAGTTCCGTCAATTGCGCCTTGATCATCTCGACATGCTGCCGGGTAATGAAACCGGGCCGCAAATGGTCGTGCGTATCCAGTATGCTGTAATACAAACAGACTTTCAGCCCCTCAGCCCTGAAAGCGTTTGCATACTCCTTCACCACATCCCGCTTCAGCGGGCTGTTCATCACATTATAGTCGGTCGTTTTCGTATCCCATATACAAAACCCACTGTGATGCTTCGTCGTCAGGCAGCCATAAGACATGTGCGCGGATTTGGCGGCCCGCGCCCATTGAGCACAGTCCAGCTTGCCGGGGTTGAACAACGCCGCCGGGGCATCCGGGTCCGCCCAGTCCTGATCCATATAGGTCGGAATATTGAAATGGATGAACATCCCAAACCGAAGATCCACGAATTGTTGCTGCAGGGCATGAAGGTCCGGGGCGTTGAACCTGGCGTACTCCTGCCAAAGATCATCCGTCGTCTTGCCGGTCAGTTTCACCCACAGTTCCGGCGTATAGCTGCCGTCACGCATTGCCGCATCCAGCCGGTTCACGAGCTCGGGATTCTTATTCTTTTCTATCCAGACCAGCCAGCTGGCGGTTACCCGGTAGGCATCCTGGTAGCTTTGACGCGGACTATACTTTGGTAACGCCCACTTGCTTTTCACATTGTTCACGCCATAGACAGAGCGAACATAATCTGCAATGCCCTCGGTCAGCCAGCCTGGTTCGTTATCATGGTGATAGTCCTGTACGATATGCATGACTTCATGGGTGACCACATCGATATCCTCCGGATGATCCTTTAGCCATTTCGGGTTATAACGGCACTGACCATTGTCGGTCTCGGCAACGCCCTCGTAGCTTGGATCGATCAGGAACGTCACTTTCCTCAGTGTCTTCGGATTGAAGCGCTTCGCCTCCTGTGGATACACAGTGAAAAAAGTCTCGATCAACCGCTGCCGCTCACCTTCGTCGAAACTGAGGTCTTTATTGATGACGGTCAGTGTATAAGGACCTCTTTTGATGGTCTGCACTGTGGAATCCTGCGCAATAGTGTTGATGGCCGGCGCCAGGCACAATAAACCCAGAAGGCCACATAATAATTTATTTTTCATAGCTGATGTACGTTTTATACTGCCGTCTCTTATCGAACATTTAAAGGATTGCTCCTATCCGTCGAAAACGAATAAGGATAGGCGGAAGGCTCCGTACCCCTCATCTTATTCGGCGTAGCCCCCATAGTAAACTGGATCTCTCCTCCCTGCCGGATCGTAGATGGAGCAATCCAGTTCTTGTCCCACACCTGCTCATTTAACACCGCCTTCTCCACATACAGATTGGTGGGGCTGTTATTCGGCGCACTGATGACAAACTGTTTGCCGTTATCCAGGTGCAGCGTCAGCTTTTTGAACAGCGGCGCCCCCAGCACATACTGGTCAGTGCCCGGACAGACCGGGTAAAAACCAAGCGCAGAAAAGACATACCAGGCAGAAGTCTGCCCGTTGTCCTCATCACCGCAATACCCGTCAGGCGTTGCCTGGTACAATTTGCGCATCGATTCCCTCACCCAGTATTGTGTCTTCCAGGGCTCACCGGCATACCCGTAGAGGTACAACATATGCTGTATCGGCTGGTTGCCATGCGCATATTGCCCCATGCCGGCTATCTGCATCTCCCGGATCTCATGGATCACAAAGCCATAATAACTGTCGTCAAATGTCGGCGGCATCACGAAGATGGAATCCAGCATCGTTACAAACTCCTTTCTCCCGCCCATCAGGTCGATCAGCCCCTGGATATCATGAAAGACACCCCAGGTATAATGCCAGCTGTTGCCTTCCGTAAAAGCATCCCCCCATTTGAATGGGTTGAAAGGAGACTCGAAGCTGCCGTCCTGGTTCTTGCCCCGCATCAGTTTGTGCTCCGGATCGAAAAGGTTCTTATAGTTCATCGCCCGCGAGGCATACAATTTCAGTTCGTCCGCCGGCCGGTGCAACGCCTTGCCCAGCTGATAGATGCTGAAGTCGTCATAGGCGTATTCCAGCGTGCGCGCGGCATTTTCATTGATGCCCACGTTGTACGGAACATACCCCAGCTTGTTATAATACTCTACCCCGACCCGCCCTGTACCTTCTGGCCCTGCGTTGTTGGCGCCATGCAGCAGGGCCGCATATAAGGTTTGAATGTCATAGCCGCGATTTCCCTTCAGATAGGCATCCGCCACCACGCTGGCAGAGTTGTTGCCCACCATCACGTCCCGATAGCCGGGACTGCTCCATTCCGGCAACCAGCCTCCTTCTTTATAGTCGTTCACCAGACCGGCCTGCATTTCCCTGTTGATGTCGGGATAGACCAGATTCAGGAACGGGTACAGTGCCCTGAACGTATCCCAGAACCCTGTCCCTCCAAACAAATAACCGTCTTCCACTTTGCCATTGAACGGACTGTAGTGTACGATCCGGCCCGACGCATCTTTTTCATACAGTTTCAACGGGAAGAACAACATCCGGTACAGACAGGAATAGAAGGTCCGCATCTGGTCGATCGTACCCCCTTCCGCACTCACACGACTAAGCGTCTTGTTCCAGATCGCCCGGCCTTTGTCGGCAATCTGGTCGAAGTCATCGTTGCCGATCTCCTTCAGATTCTGTTCCGCCTGCTCTATGCTGATAAAGGAAGAGGCGACCCGCGCATTCAAGATGGTACCCCTGTCCCGTGCGCCAAAGCCTACTACTGCCCCCACATGCTCACTCCTCAATTCCATCGAATCCTCCAGCTGCTTGTCCTTCCAGGTATGCGTGCTCGTAAATGGCCTGTCGAAGACGATCACGAAATAGTTTTTGAAATTGGAAGGCACCCCTTCGCTGTTACGGGTAGAATAACCGACGATCTTATTTTCTCCGGGAATGACCTTGATATAAGATCCTTTATTGTAGGCATCGACGACGACGTATGCGCTGTCCGTCCGGGGAAAGGTAATGCGGAACCGGGCTGCCCTTTCCGTCGGCGTGATCTCCGTGGTAATATCGTCATCGGCCAGGTAAACGCTGTAATAATAAGGCTTGACGATCTCCGTCTTGTGTGAGAACCACGACGCCCGGCTGTCCTCGGTGAAGTGCAGGCCGTTCACCGCCATAATGCTGAACTCGCCATAATCATTCATCCACGGCGAAGGCTGATGCGTCTGTTTGAATCCCCGGATCTTCTGGGCCGTATAAGTATATTGCCAGCCATCTCCCATCTTCCCTGTCTGCGGTGTCCAGAAATTCATTCCCCATGGCAACGCAATGGAAGGGTAGGTGTTGCCATTCGATAGATCACCCAGAGACTGGCTTCCCATCAGGGGATTGACATAGTCAACCGGGTCGGTGACCTTGTCGACGAATTGCGCGTTCGCATGGGAACAAATGATCAGCATCGTGCTAAATGCACATAACGATTTTAGCATGTATAAAAGGTTTTACCCGGGTCTGATGTCCGGCGTCGCAAAGATAACGTTGTCTTCGGTACCTTTAGGGGATGAAACAACTTCTCTGTCTATGGGCCTGTTGCACCGCCCTGTCTACATTCGCGCAGAAAGAACCCGTCCTCGTCTCCTACGTCGATCCTTATATCGGCACCGGCGCCCACGGCCATACCTTTCTAGGTGCCAGTGTTCCCTTCGGCGCCGTACAGGTGGGGCCCGGCAATATCAACAAAGGCTGGGACTGGTGCTCCGGCTATAACTATTCAGATAGCGTCGTCAAAGGATTCGCCCAGAATCACCTGAGTGGCACCGGTATCCCCGATCTGGGTGATGTCCTGATCATGCCCTTTACCGGCAGGATCCGCACCGAGCCCGGTTCCCAAAGCAATCCCTCCACAGGATATTCCTCTCATTACGATCACCACCACGAGATCGCCCGCCCCGCCTACTACTCGGTCTGGCTGAAAGACCACCACGTCAGGGTCGAACTGACTGCCACCGAAAGGGTGGCCTTCCATCGTTATCATTTTCCCGGCGACCGCCCCGGCCATATCATCATCGACCTCCTGCAAGGCAACTTCGATACGGGCTGGCAACATCCCAAAGTATATGCCTGCCTCCAAAAGCTCAACGACAGCACCCTCATCGGGTGGCGCAACTCCTCCCAATGGGCGCAGGACCGGCGTATTTATTTTGCTATCCGGACCAGTATTCCCCTCACCGGCCTCTCCCTGCTGAATGGCGAACGGACCGTCAACAGCGATTCTGTTCAGGCGGATACGGTCAAAGGGTTGATCTCTTTTAATAAAACTCGCCACACCCCCGCCGAAGTCATGCTGAAGATCGGCGTCTCGAATATCAGTGGTCAGCAGGCCCTCGCCAATATAGCCGCCGAGATTCCCGGCTGGAATTTCGATGACATCGTCCGGCAGGGCAATGAAAAATGGCAACAGGCCCTCGGCAAGATTAAGATAGAGGCGGCTGACCCGGTACAGCGCAAAGTATTTTACACCGCCCTCTATCATACCATGATCGCGCCGGCACTCTACAACGATCATGACGGCAGCTACCGCGGGACGGATGGAAAGGTATATTGGCATGCGCCCTTTAATAACTATACGATCTTCTCCCTCTGGGATACTTACCGCACGCTCAATCCGCTGATGACCCTCATCCAGCCCGAACGGGTCAACGATTTCATCAACTCCATGCTGGCGATCTATCAGCAGCAGGGTAAATTGCCCATCTGGCACCTGCAGGGCCGTGAGACGGATTGTATGGTGGGCTATAGCGCCGTGCCTGTTATCGCAGATGCGATCCTGGAAGGTTTTCACGGCTTTGACGCCAACCTGGCCCTTGAGGCTATGAAGGCATCCTCTACCCGTGATGACTATGGCATGAATTACCTTAAACAAATGGGTTACATCCCCGCCGATAAGGAACGCGAATCGGTGTCCAAGGCCCTCGAATATGCTGTGGATGACTGGTGCATCGCCCGCGTAGCGGAGAAGTTGGGCAAGACCGGAGATGAACAATATTATGCCCAAAGAGCCCGGCTGTACAACCGCTATTTCGACACGACGACGAAATTTATGCGCCCCGTGCTGGCCGACGGATCTTTCCGCACTCCCTTCAATCCCTTTAATTCGATCCATGAATGGGGCGACTATACGGAGGGCAACGCCTGGCAATACACCTGGCTGGTACCGCAGGACGTCGAATCCCTGATCCGGCTGGAAGGCGGCGACAAAGCCTTCGTCACCAAACTGGACAGTCTCTTCGTCGTCACCGGCGACCTGGGCAGCGAGGCTTCCCCGGATATCTCCGGGCTGGTAGGGATGTATGCCCAGGGAAACGAGCCTAATCATCACATTCCTTATCTCTACGATTTTGCCGGCTACCCCTGGAAAACGGCGGAAAAGATCAGCCGGATCACGCGGGAGTTCTATACGGCAAAAAATGATGGCCTCTGTGGTAATGATGACTGCGGGCAGATGAGTGCGTGGTATGTCATGTCCGCCCTTGGCTTCTATCCAGTCAATCCCGCGAATGGCGTTTTTGTCTTCGGCACCCCCCTGGTACGGAAGGCTGTGCTGCAGGTAGGCGGCGACAAGCGCTTTACCATGGAGGCCGTTAACTTCGGCGAAAAGAATATCTATATCCAAAGGGTAACCCTCGATGGGCAACCCTATAGCAAATCATTTATCGACTATCAGCAGATCAGGTCAGGGGCCACGCTGAGGTTTTACATGGGAGATAAGCCCAACCTCGAATTCGGCACTGCACCCGCCGACCGTCCCACCTCTATACCCCTGGTTGTCCCCGGCGCCGCCGCCGCAACTTCCGCCGGAGCACCCGCCGCCTCCGTATCCACTAACATTTATATCAACCAGGCTATCTTTCCCCCGACCGCCCCTAAAACGGCCGTCGTCGGCACGGACCAACTCCTCCCCGCCAACACCACATTTTCCCTCGTCGACGCCGGCAACCCCCACACCGGCTCTCTCACCGCTTTCTCCTTCAGACCCACCGCCCTCGCCCTTCATCGCCTTCTCCGACTCCCTCTCGGTCTTCGCCGCCCGCCAGTTGTCGTGGATACTGGGCTGCAACCCCTACTCGATGTGTTTCATGTACGGATTCGGCGCCCATAACGTGCCCTACATGCATTCCAATTTCGGCCATGGCTCAGAGACAGGCGGTATTTCCAATGGCATTACCGGAATGGAAGGAAATGGCGATGGCAGCGGCATCGATTTCCGAACCAGTGACCAGGGCAACGAATGGCGCTGGACCGAACAATGGATCCCCCACGCCGCCTGGTTTTTACAGGCGCTCACCGCAATGGATTCGAAATAATCAATCCATCAATGAAAAATACCCAGATATTCAGTACAGAAAAATCGAATGGTAGAAGAAATAAGAAAGATTGAAAATTTTAGATGTAAACCCGTTTGGATTTTCTCGCAAGCAGGCCTGGCATTATTTCGTCCTCTATATCCATACCTAAAATAACAGCATGGGCTGGGTTATGCGCTGTAGATTTTGCATTAGGTAGAGGATCGTGCTCTGTTGTTAGATTCAAATTTAGTACATCTTTATTTGCTATTTCAAATAGCATAAACTTATCAGGATCGCCTACTGATACTCTTGCCTCAATCAAAGATTTGACATCTACCGATAATTCTCCATCATCTTTTTCCCTCAAAGCAAAAACCCGTGAAGTTGCTGTTCCATCCGGATTCATATATTTCCTTTCCGGACTGGAGAATCCTCGACGATAAAGCCAATCACTTAGAGAAACCGCCTTACGCATTTAGCCATTTTATTAATTCAGGAAGCATATTTAATTCGAAGGTCCCTTGCTTCGGATCAGACGAATCTGGGAACATAACAAATTTAGCTTTGTCGCCATAAAACAACAATTCAATAGACTTATATTTATTTCGTAGATCAATCATTATTTCACCTCTTGGTCCAGGAGCCACATGAAATGCTTTTTGGCCGAAAGATTGCAATAATTTAAGCAAATAGCTAGCTAACATGAGTGCCCTTTTAGTTGGCGCTTTTGCTCCATCTCCGTCCCAACCGTCCTGAAGTAGCTTATATTCCTGGAGTAATTGAATCTCCCGTTCATTCAGATAAGGAATGTCCGGCACATCAACGTGGAAAATTATGCTTGAAACAGGTCCATAATTATTGATCGTTTCAGAAATCGTACTATAAGCGCTTCCAGAAATATTCTCTGCAAAGGCTGTATAATTATCGATCAAAGGATGCATAGAATTCTTGGTTTAACATTTTTTTGAAAAAGTCGGACGACAATTGATGCGCTATATCCAACCAAGGCAACAATTCTTCTTTTTTAATAGCTCCTGTTTTCTCCGCAACAGTCGACCATATTACACATGGATTCCCATTAGCATTATTTATTCCATTTTGTATATTGACATGAAACATCGTATCTCCTCCAACAAGGACTGACTGACCAATATTTATATTTCTCTGTTCTCCGGGAATTTGATATCCTGTATGAATGGAAGTAAGTAAATTTTGAGATACAAATTCTGCCGGACTGATTTTGCTGGCGTCGTAATCAACTGCATCGATATACAACAGCCTTGACTTGCTAAATTTTAATTCATTTGCGTAGGATTTTTGTAATATCTCGATTGCATTCAAAATATTCGGCCTAAAATTATCATCCCAAATATAATTTTTTTCTGTTTCATTGACAGAAAGAATACCTGGGCCGATTTGCACAACAGGCCAGATCAATTCATCTTTCCAAAACTGATGACCAGGCTTTGGATATATTTTGAAGGTATTTCCCGGGGGAAACAAGCGCTTATGAACAGGATAATTACTTCTAATTAAATTAGCAAACCTCCCTAATGCTACATCAAATTCGGGATCGACGGGAAAATTGGTTGCGTCCAGGGGCAGTTCCCAGAATAGTTCAAAAATAGCTTCTTTAAGAGGTGCGTGTTTAAGTTTTTTGAACGGCATGCACTGCAAGATACATAGTAATTAGAAAAATATGTTACGCCTTCCGCAAAATAACACTTATTTAGAGAATCCCCACAGCTGACTGATTACTTGGTCTTTTGAATTGCTCGCCTGCACCGTATATGCAGCAAAACTGATATTCACAGATTCCATCACAAGGAATCGCTGCCCTATGACCTACAAAAACAATTTACATTGGTTTTCAAGATGCGCACCTTGCTCCAATTACCTAATACCGACAAAGCAATCCAGGCTTTTGCTCTTGTCCTGAGGACGGGTCTTTCCCATATTATACTTTGGCGGTCTAAGATTAATTAACTCCCTACTTATTTAACTTTAATGCTCGAAGCTTAAATATAAAACCTCTTATTTGAGCCGGCATTATTATTCCTCCTGACAGCCCCCTTTCCCAAAAAAATCACTGTCTCCCATTCTGGGAAAAATATCTTTTTGTTAGACATTGATAATCAATAATCTGCCAATGGCACAACGATTGCCTTCTTATACTAAAATCGGAAAAGAATGAAACGTATTTATGCTAAACTGACCACGGAAAACCCTGTCTCGATCATCAGCCTGCTGGCCGCATTCCTGCTGGGCGTGCTCGTGACAATGAGCTGTCATCTGTTGTTGTTCTAAGGTCAGTTCAAATCTCATCCCCTGGCGCCGATCCGCCCCGCAATCCTTTCTGCAGCAGCTGCATCCAGCAAAATCTCACAATTCGGATGCAATTGAACGACGGATGCAGGAATATCCCTTGTCACCGGCCCCAGGATAGCTTTCTCGATGATCTCCGCCTTATGTGCGCCCTTCGCCACCAACACCAACTTTCTCGTATGCATGATATTTCGGATGCCTCTCGTCAATCCTCCTAATACAATATGCTCCGGTACCTTTGTCTCCCTTCTTACCCTGGCTTCGAAATCGGGGTCCATGGGAGATACCCACGTCTCGCTCTCGAACGGAGTCCCCGGTTGATTGATGCCGATATGACCGTTACTGCCGATACCCAGCATCTGCAGATCCGCGCCGCCGCGCGCCGCCAGTCGTTCTTCGAATAACCTCGCCTCCGCTTCAAAATCGTCGGACAGGGTAGGGGGCATGATAAAATTCTCCTCCGGAATGCCCAACGGCCCCACCAGCTGGGTCTTGATCATCGTATAACAGCTGCCCGCATACTCCCGGGGTAAATTCGTCAGCTCGTCTACATTGAAAAAGGTTACCCGCGAAACATCAAAAGGATACCGCGAATGAATGGCTGATACGATGCCGTGCATGCCGATCGTGGTCTGACCCGTCGATAGACCGATGACTGCATCCGGCTTTTCCAGTATCTGTGCAATGATTCGCCAGGCCGCTGTCTCATCGAACTCCCGCTCGTTGGCCGTGATCGTTATTTTCATAATTATTCTTTCAATTCGTTAAAAAATCGGTCCAGCGTTTCGGCAGCGCCGCTCTCATCCTCACCTTCAATGAACAGGGTAATGGTATCGCCGCCTTTGGCCCCCACCGAGAGCAGGTTCAAAAGACTGTTCAGCGTTACCCTCTTCTCTCCCTTTTGCAGGTGAATGACTGCCTTGAATTGACGGGTCAGCTTCACCAGCGCCGCAGCCGGCCGAGCATGGATCCCTTCCGGGGCCCGGATAATATAGTCTTTGGTGATCATACAATGTTGCTCATTTCTTTTGCATAAACAGCTCTTGCCACAGCCATGCTGGCCTGCAAAATGATATTCTTAACCACGGGAATAGAAGGGGCATTCATCGAAAAGTCACGCAGCCCCATTCCCAGCAGCAATAAGGTGGCCTGCGGATCTCCGGCCAGTTCCCCGCACATCTCTACCGGCAACTGATGAAGATACCCCTGCTCAATCACGTTCCGGATCAATCTCAACACGGCCGGATGAAAGGGGTCGTATAACGCATTGATCTTCTCATTCATCCTGTCTACCGCCAACGTATACTGGCACAGGTCATTGGTGCCGATGCTGAAGAAGTCGGTCTCCTTCGCCAGTTGGTCTGCCATGATGGCGGCTGAAGGCACTTCAATCATGATACCTGTCCGGATATCCGCATCGTATGGCAACTGCTGCCGGGTCAGCTCTTCCTTTGCTTCTGTTATCAACGCCTTTGCCTGGCGAAGCTCCTGCACATTCCCGATCATCGGCAGCAAAATGCGGCATTCGCCAAATACGCCGGCCCTGAGAGCCCCCGCCTGCATCGCTCCATCCCTGTCGTGCCCTCGCACAGCGCTCCCGCTTCTAGTATCGGACGCTCCCGCGTCCTCTCCCCTCAAATGCCTCATCACCCGCTTCCCTATATCCTCTATATCAGCCGCCCGGGCCCGCAGGTATTCATCCTCCATACTCCCGAACGTCTCTATCAATGCCTGCGTGACTTCCAGCACCGCATCGCCCGCATTCTTCCTATCCGCCCCGATCTTCGACAACACCTCACCTTCCCACATCGGATCCTGCAGCAATTCCACCTGTACTTCCAGGATTTCCGCCACCGTCGCCTCTGTCCCCGCCATCAGGGCCCTTAGCTCGCGTATGGACCGCCTGACCGAATCGTGAAATCGCGCTATCTCTCTCCCGACCGCATCGTCATCGGTCAATGCCACGCCCGTCATCCCTGCCTCCTGCTGCCGGATCACGCACGCGCGGCCGATCGCAATGCCCGGCGAGACACCCATACCCTGTAATTGATTAACGATATTCATCATGTTCATACAAAAAGATGCAGCACACTTCCTACAAATCCCAGCACCACCAGCCCCAGCAGTAAATAGGTGGTCTTCACCCCTTTTTTGATAAAATAATAAACGAGGAAGGTCAGCCCCAAAGGCAATATAGCCGGAACGATACTGTCTAATATCCCCTGTAGCCCCGATCCTGCATCTCCACCGCCGAAGGCCAGCGGCGTTCGGATAGACATCAGCGTGGCCGGCATCGCTCCCACTACCATCAGCCCCATTATGCTGGCGCCATAGGTCAGTTTGTCCATCACATGCGTCCTCGCCAACCGCTGCAGCCACCGGGTCCCTGCCCGGTAACCGATAAAGGTCAGCTGGTAACGCAACAGCAGATGCGGTACGTTGAACAGGAGAATGAACAGCACCGCGCCCGACAGATGACCCTTCAGCGCCAGGGAAGTGCCGACCCCCGCCGCGATGACTTTCAATGTTCCCCAAAACAGGGAGTCGAACACCCCCGCCAACGGACCCATCAGCCCCAGCTTCACGGAATTGATCGACTCGGAATTGAAATCGGCATCCCGGCTGTTCTGTTCCTCCATGGCCGCCGTCAGCCCGATGATCAGCGTCGAACCGTACGTGCTGGTATTGAAGAGTTGCAAATGCCGCCGCAAAGCGGCAGCCATGGCCTCCTTACCGGGATATAGTTTTTTTAACGCCGGCAACATGCTGAAGGCAAAGCCGGTATTCTGCCAGGTCTCGAAATTAAAATTGGCTTCCAATGCCATCGATCGGAAGAACATGCGCCGCAGGTCACCATTCGTGATCTCCAGCTTTACGGCAGCCCCCAAACCAGCGCCCCCTCATCTTCATCCCCCGCCTCCCCTTCATCCGCCCCCGGCATATTATTCGTCACCAGGAACGCGATGATCACCCCCAACGCTCCGATGGCGATCATCGGCAACTTCATCCAGGCAGCCAGCACAAACCCCAGGAAAAAATAAGGAGCCACTTTTTTATGGAACAATAAATTCATCAGTAAGGCAAACCCTAACGCCGGCAACACATTCCCCGCCACCTGCAGCCCGGCATTCACCCAGCCCGGAATATTATCCAAAACCGATCTCATCGCCCCGGCCCCCAATTGCAAGGAGAGCCAGCCGATCAATCCCATCAGTAACGGTTTCAACGCCCCCGACAACAGGTGCAGCCGCTGCACTTTCCGGTAATTTCCTTCTTCCGCATAGGACGCGAACAACTTATTAAAGGTACTCCGGAAAACGAACAACGCGCTCAACAACATCTCTGCCAGGATGGAGATCGGCACTGCCAACGCAAGAGCTATCGCTGCCCCTTTGCCTGACAGGATCGCGAAAGCGGTTCCTAACACCCCTCCCGTCACCACATCCGGCGGTATCGCCGCACCTACCTTAATATTACCCATGAAGATCAGTTCCAGCGAAGCCCCGATCAGGATGCCCTGGTGAAGGTCACCCAATGCCAGTCCCACCAGCGGCCCCAGCACGAGCGGCCTGCTCAGCAGGGTCGTACCCAGGAAATCTTCGCAGTGGCCAAATACAATAATGAGCGTAATGAATAGATAGGTTAGCTGCACGTCAGATTAAATTTTCTACTAGTTGCTTTTTATCCGTAGGGACCTGTCTTACTTCGAGCTCTATCCCTTTCTGCAATAGCTCCCGTACAAGGGTGATGTCCGCATCCGTCAGGGAAATGGCTTTGGATATCGGCTTCGCCCCTGTTTTGGCCCGGATCCCGCCGAAGTTGATGCTCCGGATCTCAGCCCGCTCGGTACACAAGGTGTGCGCGTCTTTCACAGATTCTATAAGTAATAAGATATTGGCAGATTTGTTTTTAGGATCCTGGAGGCATGAGGGGATTTCCTTCAGCGTCTTGATGAGTAGCCTGACCCCGGCCGGCTTGGCCAGGCCCATCGTCATTTTCAGGAACTCGTCGCCCGCAGACCGGTCATTGGCCACTATAATACAATCGATGCCCAGCGCAGGCGTCCAGGTAAAAGCCACCTGCCCGTGTACCAGCCGGTCGTCGATCCGGATCAATTTAAGCATTTTCGCTATCGTTTTTCAGGTTGATCAGTTTATTGACATAGACCAGCTGCTCCCTGGCCCGGTCGATCGCCGCTTCCAGGATACCTTCTATTGCACTCTCAGGATCGGACAGAGTGACCTCGAGTAACAGCGGTAAGTTGAAGCCTGCTATGATATGGACATTTTTTCCGGCAGCCGCCTGTACTAACTGGTTGGTGATGCTGCCTCCCAACAGGTCGGAAAAGACAACCCATTCCTCGTCAGACCCGGCTGGCCCAAACAAATTGGCCAATTCCTCATTCACAGGCTTGCTTTCATCCAGGTAGGCCTGAAGAATGTGAACGGTGTCCACCGCGCCGGCAATCAGCTCCAGGGAAGACCGGAATCCACTCGCCAAAGCGCCGTGCGTCGCGATCAGAAATTTTCTTGTTTTGGTGTTCATGCCTGTCCTTTTGACTAGTGCGATACAATAATCAGCTAATGAGCCGTCAATTGCTATTTTCCTCCAACTACATTACCACTACCAAAGGTCGAAATCGGCCGTTTTTCACCTTTTTAAAACGGTAGTGGGGAAGTAGGGCCTCTAAAAAAACGGTCAATGGCACTGACGATTAGATTTGACAGAATGAAAAGGTCTGGCCATATCATTATTATTATTGGATTGCTGTTGCCCCTCCTGGTTGCCGCTTGCCCCGCCATCGCCAGTCCTCTACCCGGCCGCTCCTTCTTTCCCCTGCGGCCCGAAGATCCCGATGCCGTTTATTTCACCCCGGAAAAATTCAATATTAAGGCCGACGGCAGCATGGACGTCTCGGATGCCCTTCAGGCCGCCATCCGCGAAGTCAAGTCCCGCTACAATTTCGGCATTCTCTTCATTCCCGAAGGGAAATATCTAATCACGAAGACGATTTATATCCCAACCGCCGTCCGGCTGATCGGCTACGGCAAAGACCGACCGACCTTCCTGCTCGCTAAGAACGCCCCCGGTTTTCAGACCGCCGATCCGGCGGATAAAGGCCACGCCAGATATATGTTCTGGTTCGTCAACAGCCTCTCCGGCCCGGACCAACCCGTCTATGATGCCGGCGCCTCCACCTTTTACAGCGCACTGTCCAATGTCAATCTCAGGATCGGGGATGGTAACCCCTGCGCTGTAGCTCTTCGGACCCACTTCGCCCAGCATAGCTTCATTTCCCATGTCGATATCTACACCGGGTCGGGCAAGGCCGGTCTCTATGACGTAGGTAACGAAATGCAGGATGTCCGTTTCTTCGGGGGCGATTACGGCATTTATACCACAAAACCCTCTCCGGGCTGGGCCTTTATGATGGTCGATACCTGGTTCGAAGGCCAGCGCCGTGCTGCTATCCGCACCCGCGAGGCGGGATTGACGATCATCCGCATGTCGGTACGCAACACCCCGACGGTGATCGATATCGATTCCAACTATAAGGAGAAACTGTTCATGGAAGACTGCCGCTTCGACGGCATTACGGGTGCTGCCATCCGCATTAGTGATGAAGACAATGCCTTCAACCAGGTCAACCTGCACAATATCGTCTGTCGCAATACACCTGTGCTGGTAGCTTACCGGCTTAGCGGCAGACAAGTGATGGGCGCCGCCCCAGTATACTCAGTCCGTCGTTTGACGGACGGACTTCAGATAAAGGACTGGCAGGCAGATCCCGACTTTGCGATGACTCAGGATATAATACCCCTTTCTTCGCTGCCTGCTCCCGTCGCTTCGGACATCCCCGCCTTTCCGCCCATGGATACCTGGGCCAATCTGCGATCGCTCGGGGCCAAAGGTGATGGCGCGACGGATGATACCAAAGTCCTTCAGGATGCCATCGACCACTATCCCGTCATTTATATTCCCCAGGGCTGGTATCGCATCAGCGCTACCCTGCACCTTCGGCCCAATACAGCGCTCATCGGCCTCAATCCCATCGCTACCCAGCTGCGGCTGGCTGACAATGCAGCAGCTTTCGGCGGTTTCGGCGGACCCGTGCCGCTGCTGGAGACACCATCCGGGGGCGCCAATATCGTCACCGGTATCGGCCTCGCTACCGGTGCCGGCAACGCCCGGGCCGTCGCTTGCAAATGGATGGCAGGCGAAAGGTCTTACCTGGGGGACGTCAAGTTCATCGGCGGCCACGGTAACCTCTCCCGTCCCGACCGCCCCGCCGCACCGGACGCCGGAACCGCCAACTGGGACTCCCAATACTGGAGCCTCTGGATCACCAATGGCGGCGGAGGCACCTTCAAAGATATCTGGACCGCCAATACCGACGCGCTCGCCGGCGTCTATATCTCCCGCACCGCTACGCCCGGCCGCATCTACGCCCTGTCCGTCGAACACCATGTCAGAAATGAGATCCGCTTCAACCGGGTGGCTAACTGGAAAGTATATGCGCTGCAGCTGGAAGAAGAAAGCCGCGAAAGCTCCGAATGCCAGCCCATGGAACTGCAGGATTGTAACGATATGGTCTTCGCCAACCTCTATATGTTCCGCGTGATCCGCGTCAACAAACCCTATCCCTGGTCGATCCGTAAATGGGGCGGCAGCCACATCGAACTGCTCAACGTTCACAACTACAGCCAGACAAAGTTTACCACCACCGCCCCGCTGTATGACGTAGACAACAACACGGAGATCCGCTCCTGGGAATTCGCCCGCCTCTATATCGGCGACCAGCCCGCACCCGTATCCTCGCAGTCAGTCCTCGTACCCGCATCCGCACCCTCCGCCTCGGCCTCCCCCTCCGGCCTCCCGGGCCCTCCGGCGCCCGCACCCTCCGCCATCCGCCAACTCGCCACCGGCTTCGAATTCGCCCAAAGCGTATGCACCGACAGCAAAGGCAACGTCTATTTTTGCGAATCCCGCCTGCGCCGCATCTATCGCTGGTCCCCCTCCTCGGGCCACCTCTCGCTGATCGCAGATTATCCGTGGGAGCCACTGTCCCTCGCCTGCGATCAAAAAGATAACCTGCTCGTCGTCTTTAAATATGTTCCTCAACCCGGCCATCTCATAGACGGCAGGCAGGAGACATTCGTCAACCCTCCCGATGCAGCCGGCACCTCTTTCAGCGGCTGGGGCAACTCCGGCTTCGCTACCTGGGCCTACGCTATCAATCCGGACAATCCCGACGAGACGATCCAATTGCTGCCGAAGGTACCGATGGGCAGCATCAACCCGCTGTATGAAGCGCTTTACCCCGCCCACCGCTGGCGCGATTTCCACGACTTTACCACGGTCTCCGTCAACCGCGCGCAGGAATGCTTCGTCGCTCCCGATGGCCATACGATTATCCCCGTGGTATATGACCTGGCCCGGTCGACGGCGCTGGCACCGGCTCATCCTGGCCGGCCACTCTATACTGCCGATGAATATGATGGCCGTACGGTCCGGTTACAGGTCAGCCCCGACGGGTACCTGTCCAACCTGACTGAGTTCGCCGAAAGAGGAGAGTTTGCTTCGACGACGGACACGACTGGCAACGTCTATATCGCCGCCGGACAAATCTATAAATACGATGCTACAGGCAAACTGACAGAACTGATCAAACTACCCGAACGGCCCACGGGCCTCATCATCGGCCCGAAAGATCCGGGCACCCTGTACATCACCGGCCATCACTCGCTATACGCAGTGACGACCCGGTAAACCGACCGCCGCCGGCCGCCCGAAAAGCTGCCCCACAGGCAACCCTATGAAACATGAACCGCCGGCCGCCTAACCGCGGCCGGCGCCCAATCGCGATCGAATGCTCTATATATTAACAACCAAAAACTGATGCAAATGCGAAAATTCCTGTTCCTGATGCTCCTCATCCCCTTGCTCTCCCATGCGGGCATCCCCGGCTTCGCCGGCCCCATCAAAGGGATCGTCAAGGATGAGACCGGTCAGCCGCTGGCGGGCGTATCCGTCACGATCAAAGGGTCCTCCAGGGCCGCCCGCACCGATGCCGAAGGCCGCTTCACCGTCGAAGCAGCAAAAGGCGACGTGCTGGTCTTCTCCTATGTCGGCCATACTTCCAAAGAGATCGCCATAACAGACAATGGCGAACTGGCCGTCGAACTCGCTAACAATAACAAGAACCTGAACGAAGTCGTCGTCACCGCCCTCGGGATCAAACGATCGGAGAAATCGCTGACCTATTCGACCCAACAGATCGGCGGCGCCGAACTGACGACGGCAAAGACCGACAACCTCATGAATTCACTCAACGGAAAGATCGCCGGGGTGACCATCAACCCCAGCGCCTCAGGCATCGGCGGCTCCGTCAAGGTGATCCTCCGCGGTAACCGGTCGACCAGCGGTAACAACCAACCGCTATATGTCATAGACGGTGTGCCCATCTCCAACAACGGCAACCCCTTCGGTCAGCCCATGAGCAACACCTACGGTGGTAACCCCGAAGGCGGTGACGGGATCTCCAACCTAAACCCCGAGGATATAGAGAGCATGACTGTCCTCAAAGGCGCATCCGCCGCCGCACTCTATGGCAGCCAGGCCGCTAACGGCGTCATCATCATCACCACGAAAAAAGGCCGCGCAGGAAGGACCAGTATCAATGTCAACTCGTCTGCCACCATGGACAAGAACGCCTACCTGCCCCAATTCCAGAGCCACTACGGCGAAACATCCGCCGGCGCCGTCGACAGCTGGGGACCCTCCATCACCAGCGCACCGGACAACCTCAAACAGTTCTTCCAGACCGGCAACAACCTTACCAACGCCATAGCCCTGTCGGGCGGATCGGAAATAGCACAGACCTATTTTTCCTATACCAACACCGATGCCCGTGGTGTCGAACCCGAGAATAAACTGCAACGGAACAACTTCAACATCCACGAAGTCGCCAAATTCCTCGACAACAAGCTCACCGTAGACGGGAACGTCAACTATATTACGCAGAAGCTCAACAATAGCCCCGCTATCGGCTTCTACTCCAATCCCCTGACCGGGTTATATTTTTTCCCCCGTGGAATGAATATCGCCCCGTATAAGAACTATCAGGTGCCACCGGCGGTAGGCGGCAACGGCGCCGCCACCCAGAACTGGCCTTTCATCGAAGACGTTCAGCAAAATCCCTGGTGGATCATCAACCGCAACACCAACGAAGACGATCGCAACCGGATCATCGTCAACGTCAGCGTAAAATATGACTTCGTCCCCTGGTTCAGCCTGCAGGTGCGCGGCAACGTCGACCGCACCGATGACGACGGCGACCAGAAGTATTGGGCCGGTACTCTGGCGCCCCTGGCAGCGCCGAATGGCAATGGTAGCTGGAACGGTTTCCAACAAACCCTCCAGCAGGAGTACGGTGACATCCTCGGCAACTTTGTCATCCCCGTCTCTGCAAACCTCAAGGTGGACGGAGTAGTCGGCGCCAGCATTACCGACAACGTCACCAGCGGTATCAACTGGGGTCCCGGCGCCGGCTCGGGCTACGGACTTTTCTTTCCTAACCTCTTCACCATCCAGAACATTGAAGTGGCGCCCGCCGTGTCACTCGGCGGCACCAGCGGATCGTACGGCAGCAACGTCAAATCCGACCAGCCTTATCATAACCAGGTGCAATCGGTATTCGGCAATGCCAACGTCTCCTGGAAGGACATGATCTTCCTGACTCTGTCGGCCCGCAACGACTGGTCATCCAACCTGGCCTTCACCCCGGACGATCATTACTTCTATCCCTCGGTTGGCCTCAACTTTATCCTCACGAAGATGCTTAACCTTCCCCAGGTCATCAGCTTCGCCAAGATAAGAGGGTCTTATTCGCAGGTAGGTAACACCGCCAGCCAGTACCAGACCAACCCGGTGAATACCGCATCGGGCAGCGCTACGGTCCTCAACGGTACGGCGCCATCCAGCCTCAAGCCTGAACAGACGAAAGCCTCAGAGGCCGGCTTCGATGCCCGCTTCTTCAATGACAACCTCACCGCCAGCTTCACCTGGTACAAGACGAATACCTACGACCAGGATATCTCTATCGTGCCCCTGTCCGCCAGCGGCTATTCCTCGGGGAATGTCAACGCCGGTAACATCCAGAACAGAGGCATCGAACTGACGGTTGGCTACAACCTGATCAACCACGGACCAATTACGTGGAACACCACTGTCAATTATTCGACAAATGTCAATAAGGTCATCGACATCGATTCCAAAGACGGCATCAACCTCGTCGACCTCACACCCGGCAATAACAACTACGATACCTATGTCGCCAAAGGTGGCCAATTCGGCGACTTATATGTGCAAACCTTGCAGAAAGACGCTCAGGGACGGCTGCTTCTCACCCCCGACGGCAACGGCAACTATTTCCCGGTGCAGGGCAATGGTCAGTTGAACGGTTATTCGGATGTGGGTAACCCTGCCCCGAAATTCCAGCTGGGATGGAACAACGGGTTTACCTACAAGAATTTCAACCTGAACTTCCTCGTCGACGGCAAATTCGGCGGTCAGGTGATCTCCGTGATGCAGGGCATGCTGGACTACTATGGCGTCTCCAAAGTCAGCGGTCAGGCCCGCGATAAGGGCTATGTCAGCATCTATGGCGAGGATCAGACGACTGGTAAGACTGTCACTGAGATCGACCCCAAGAACTGGTATACCTTTATCGGCGGTCGTAATGCAACGTTGGGCCAATACGTCTACAGCGCAACGGTGGTCCGCTTGCGGGAAGCTGCCCTGGGATATAACTGGGTAGTCAAGGGTAGCGCAGTGAAAAGCTTGCGTCTGTCACTCACCGGAAGGAATCTGATTTACTTCTACCGGAAAGCGCCCTTTGATCCTGAGTTGACTTCTTCTACCAGCAACAGTCTCGGCGGGGTAGATGTATTCAACCAGCCCGTAGCGCGCAATTTTGGCATGAAGCTTAACCTGTTATTCTAAAAAAATATCAATCATGAATAAATATAAATATATCGCCTTGTTTGTCTTCCTGGCAGTAGCCATGGGCGGGTGTACAAAAAAATTCGATAGTTTCGATACCGACCCCACCGGTATTTCCAATTCCCAATTGTCGATCCCGACACTCTTTATTCCCCTCGAACAGGAAATCATGTACATGACCGATGACGGCTACCAGATCGGTCAAAACCTGAATGCTGACGATTATTGCGGCTATGCCATGCCCGATCAGACTTTCGGCAAGGCCCTGGACAATGCCAACTATGTCTTCATCGACGGCTGGAATCAGGAAGCCTTCAACAGCATCTATACCAACCTCATCGGTCCCATCAAAAATAAAGTGGCAATTTCCGGTGTACAGACCTCCAATCCCGATTATTGGGCCATCATGCTGATCGTCGAGGTGGAAGCCATCGACCGCATCACGGATAAGTTCGGCCCGGTGCCTTACAGCAAAGTAGGGACCTCCCTGACCAGCGTACCTTATGACAGCCAGCAATCCATTTACACGCAAATGTTCGCGCAGCTGGATACCGCCGTCGCTAACCTTTCGACCTTTATCGCCGCCAACCCTACCGCCGCCCCGCTCGCCAACTACGATGCGATTTATGGCGGCGACTATACGGAATGGCTGAAATTCGCCAATTCCCTTCGGCTCCGCCTCGCCATGCACCTCGTGAAGATCGATCCGGCGACTGCCCAGGCGCAGGCCGAAAAAGCCCTGTCCAATAGCGGCGGCCTGATGAGCGCCGCATCGGACGACGCCGCTGTATTTGCCAGCCAGGCCAATGGCAATGACTACAACCAGATCACTAACAGTTACGGGGATAACTCCATGAACGCTTCCATCGGGTCCTATATGGTAGGCTACAACGATCCCAGGCTGCCAGTCTATTTCATGCCAGATAGCAATACAGGGCACACCACTCAATACATCGGTATCCGCATTGGGTGCAATATCCCGCCGAAACCTTTCTACTCAGGATTCTCGAAGTATAACTTTAATACTACCTTCACGCTGACCGCACCGGAAGTCATTATGACGGCGGCGGAAGTGTGGTTCCTGAAGGCGGAAGCCGCCCTGCGCGGTTGGGCCGGCGCCGGTGACGTGCAGACAGATTATGAGACGGGCATCCAGACGTCCATGCAGCAATATGGCGTGGCCGGCAGCGCCGCAGCCTATATCGCGGATGCCGTGGATACGCCCATTGCCTATGTCGATTATCTCAACAGCGCCAACAACGATAGCGCGCTCGGAAAGATCACGATTAAATGGGACCCGACGGCCAGCCAGGAGACAATGCTCGAAAGGATCATCACCCAGAAATGGCTGGCTATGTTCCCCGAAGGGCAGGAGGCCTGGACAGAGTTCCGCCGTACCGGTTATCCCAGGCTGTTCCCGGTTGTCGTCAACAGCAGCGGTGGGACGATCAACACGCAGATCCAGGTACGCCGCCTCGCCTACCCGGAGAGTGAGGCGACGCTCAACCCGGCAGCCGAACAAGCCGGCATTCAACTGCTTGGCGGACCGGATAATGGTGGCACCCGGATATGGTGGGATGTGAACGCAGGAAATTTCTAATTCGATGATAAAGACTCAACCATATTTCGCTGCCCTTTTTTTTGTGGTGTTGACTGCCTTGGCTCATGCTCAGCCCCCCCGCGTCCTCACCAACCAGGTCGGCTATGAATCCGACAAGCCCAAACGCGTGGTGCTGTTAACCACTCACCGCCTGTCCCTTTCGTCGTTCGACCTCGTCGACGAAACTACCGGCAAATCGGTCTATCACGGCAAACCCGTCTACAGCGGGCCGGTCGATAAATGGAAACATTGGCAGTTCTGGACCATCAACTTTACACCGTATACCGCAGCCGGCACCTACCGGCTGCGGGTTAACGGGCCCGAAGGGGCCGCCACTTCCTGGCCCTTCATCATCGGCAGCAACGTGCTCGAAAAAGCCACGCTGTCTGATATCCTGTATTATTTCAAAGGTCAGCGCTGCGCCGGCCTCCTCGATCTGGCAGATCATCACCTGCCCTTACCCGCATCGGCGCACAATCCCGATGCAGCGTCCGCCATTCCTGTCCCGCCCGACCTCGACGTCCACGGCGGCTGGTACGACGCCACCGGTGACTACGGCAAACACCTCTCTCATCTCTCTTTCTCTTCTTACTTCAACCCCCAGCAGATCCCGCTGGTCGTCTACAGCCTGCTGAAGACGAATGAACTCCTGGCCCACAGGAGCGCGACTGATTACCGCCAGTTCATCCGCCGCATTCTCGACGAAGCCACCTTCGGCGCCGACTACCTCGTCCGCGTCCAGGCCAAAGGCGGATCTTTCTATCGCTCCGTCGACGCCCCCGGCGCCGGCAAGCTCGCCAAAGACAGGGCCATCTCACCCGAACAACAAAGCTATCGCATCAAACAATCGAAAGACCAGTCCATCGGCGGCCCCCAGGCAGAAGCCAACTGGCGTAGCTACCAGTCCAGCTTCCGGTCGGGTGGGGGAATGGCTATCGCCGCCCTCGCCATGGCATCGATGACGGACGTCCCCGGTGATTTCTCCAATGCCCGATACCTGCAGGTAGCTGAAGATGCCTTTGCCTTTTTGGATAAGAATAACGCCGCTATGACTAATGACGGCAAAGAAAATATCGTCGATGATTACTGCGCCCTTAGCGCCGCCACCGAACTCTACAAAGCTACCCGTAACGACATCTATCGCACTGCCGCAGAGGCCCGCGCTCAAAAACTCATCAGCCGCCTCACCTCCTCGGGTAACGAGACGGACTATTGGCGTGCCGACGACGGTGACCGCCCTTTCTTTCATCCTTCGGATGCCGGCCTCCCGCTGGTGTCATTACTATATTATTGTCCCTATGCAACAGCAACCACCCGGGCCGCGATAAAAGCCGCCGTACTGCGTTCGCTCCGGCACGAGCTTGCGATCACCCACGAAGTCAATAATCCTTTCGGCTATAGCCGGCAGTTAGTGCAGGATACCCTGGCCCATCGTCGCAGCGCCTTCTTCTTTCCTCATGGCAGCGAGGCCTCTCCCTGGTGGCAGGGCGAAGACGCCCGGCTCGCCTCGATGGCCGCCGCCGCCCGCCTCGCTATCCCGCTATTCGCCGCCGCTCAACCCGCCGGCTCCACCACTCAACCCGCGGCCGCATCCCCGTCCGCTCCCCCCGTCAGCGCCGCGTCCGCGACAAGCCCCACCCCCTTCACCGACTCCCTCGAAACCTTCGCCCTCGATCAGCTCAACTGGATCCTGGGCCTCAACCCATACGACGCCTCCATGCTCCAGGGCACCGGTCACAACAACCCCGCATACGGCTTCTTCGGCACCTTCGAATATACCAACGCCCCCGGCGGCATCGTCAACGGCATCACCTCCGGCCTCGAAGACGAATCCGATATCGACTTCAACCTCTCCTATGCCAAGACAAAAAAAGACTATGACTGGCGCTGGGCCGAACAATGGCTGCCACACGACGCCTGGTACCTCCTGGCCGTTGCCGCAGGCCGGCCTCTTGAAGAACTGGCTACTGCCATTGACGCCGAGCATATCAATGACCATCCTACCCTCGCCATCAACTCCCCGGCCCCGGATTTCTCCCTCCCCGGTGTCGACGGCAACACCTATACGCTGCAATCGTTTAAAGACGCGAAAGTACTGGTCGTCGTATTCATGTGCAACCATTGCCCTACCTCCCAGGCCTACGAACAACGCATCATCCGCCTCACCGGCGACTATGCCCCGAAAGGCGTCCGCGTAGTGTCCATCAGCCCGAACGCCCCGTCTGCCCTCCGGCTGGACGAATTGGGGTACAGCGACGTCGGCGACTCGTATGAGGAGATGAAGGTCCGGGCCAAAAATGCCGGCTATAACTTCCCCTATCTCTACGACGGGGCCACAGAAACCGCCTCCAAACAATATGGTCCCGTTTCCACCCCCCATGTCTTTATCTTCGACGCCGAGCGGCGCCTGAGATATAACGGCCGCATCGACGACACGGAAAATCCCGCGAAAACACCCCATAGCCTCGACGCCCGCAACGCCATCGATGCCCTGCTGGCCGATAAACCGGTTCCCGTCGCCGTCACCAAGACTTTCGGCTGTTCCATCAAGTGGATAGAAAAGGACAACTGGACCCAAAAGGCAGCCGTCACCTGGGCCCACGAACCCGTCAGCCTCGATACGATCGGCGTAGACGGCATCACCGCATTGGTCCGCAACCCGACCAACAAACTGCGGCTGATCAATCTCTGGGCTACCTGGTGCGTACCCTGCGTCGAAGAATTCCCCGAACTGGTGACGCTCAACCGCATGTACCGCGACCGTGGCTTCGAACTCGTCAGCATCAGCACCGACGACAGCGCCGCCCGCCCCAAGGCCCTCCGTTTCCTGGAAAAACAACAGTCGTCCTCACCTAATTACATCTTTACCGGGGATGATAAATACCGACTGATCGAGGCCATCGATCCCAAATGGCAGGGCGCCTTACCCTATAGCCTGCTCGTCGAGCCCGGCGGTAAGATCGTCTACGCCCACCAGGGAGCTATCGATGCCGGGCAGCTGAAAAGGATCATTTTCGACGACCCCAACATGGGCCGGATATATAAATAAAAATATGCTTAAAATCATCCTCAGCGCCGCCGCAACTCTGCTTTTTACCCGTGTTAGCGCCCAGTCCTATCCACTTGACCCCCTGACCGCTGCAGAAATGCATGGGGCAGGCTAACCCGGACTAATCTTCCGCTTCGCCGCCTGTGCAAACGTTTACGCATATCGAATAAAGGAAGATTATCGTACAATTGTAGCATGGTAAACACTTCACCGGCTACATTTAAAACGTCATTTTCTACCCTGACCGTTCTTTACTTATTGCTGTCAGCCGGTATAATGGCACAAGCGCCGGCTATGCATAGGGTGCAGCTACCGAATGGTTGGTATCTTTCTCCCGCAGGCCGATCGATACCGCTTAGCAGCGACTTCCCCCTGAATATGGCCGTGTCCCCGGATGGCCATTACCTCGCCGTGACCAATAATGGGCATGGCAAACAGACGATCGACCTCATTGACCTGAAAGCTGACCGTCTCGTGAACCGGGTAGAGATCGGAAGAGCCTGGCTTGGCCTGCGTTTCGAAAGCCGGAGACCTTTTTTGTATGCATCCGGCGGGAATGATAATATCGTTATCCGGTATGAATGGAAGAAGGACCGGCTGATCAATAAGGATACCCTGACCCTGGGAGCGGCATGGCCGGAGGAAAATATCGGCCCGGCCGGCCTCGATGTAGATGACAACAGACGTCTGCTCTATGTCGTTACCAAAGAGAATAACAGCCTCTATGTTTGCGATCTGAATTCGAAAGCCGTATTGCGCAGGATACCCCTTTCGACTCAGGCCTATACCTGTTTACTCAACCCGTCCGGAACGGAATTGTATATCTCTGCCTGGGGCGGAGCAAAAGTGTGGATCTACAATACCGTCAAGGATCTGATGGTGGATTCCATCACGACGGAAGACCACCCGAATGACATGGTGCTGAGCCATAACGGAAAGTGGTTGTTTGTGGCCAATGCGAACTGCAATTCCGTGTCGGTCATCAGCACCGCAGAAAGGAAAGTGGTGGAAACCCTCAATGCCGCCCTCTACCCAATGGCGCCCATCGGGTCTACTACCAATAGTGCAGCCCTTTCCGCTGATGATAAGACACTCTATATCGCCAATGCTGATAATAATTGCCTGGCTGTTTTTGACGTATCGGACCCCGGTCATAGCTGGTCAAAAGGATTCATCCCCACAGGCTGGTACCCGACCTGCGTGAAAGTGGCCGGCCGGAAGATCCTCGTATCGAATGGTAAGGGAATGTCCTCCTTCCCGAATTGGAATGGATTTCAGCCCGATAAAAAAGACCAATCAAAAGAACCATTCATTTGGGACAAGTTTCATGGCACCTTATCGGTTATACCCCTCCCGTCGGAGGACAGGCTGCATCTTTACTCCCGGCAGGTCTACCGGAATACCCCCTATTCCAAACAGCAGGAAATGACGGCAGCCGGCCCGAAGGGTAACCCGGTACCCATGAAAAAAGGCGATCGGACACCTATAAAATATGTGTTTTATATTTTGAAAGAGAACAAAACCTACGACCAGGTGCTGGGAGATATCCCGGCTGGGAACGGGGATAGCAGCCTGGCTATTTTTGGGGAGAAGGTTACTCCCAATAGTCATGCCCTGGCCAACCAGTTCGTACTGCTGGATAATTTTTACGTAGATGCGGAAGTCAGTGTTGACGGACATTGCTGGTCCATGGGAGGCTATGCTACGGATTTTGTAGAAAAGAACTGGCGGTCGGATTATAGCAACCGGGGCGGCAGCGATGACCTCGAAAGTGGTGGCCCCATCGCTAACGCCACCAAAGGATATATCTGGGACTATTGCCGGCGTGCCGGCGTTTCTTTCCGCAACTATGGAGAATTTATGGACCATCAGGTACACTTTCTGCCGGTGTTATTGGACCCTGCCACTTATTGCCGGCAATATCCTTCATGGGACCTCGGCATCGAAGATGTCTTCCGCGAAAAGATGTTCGAGCGCGATTTCGATTCCCTGGTCGCTATCAACGCCGTCCGGCGCCTCAATACCATCTATCTGCCCAATGATCATACCATGGGCCTGATCAGGGATAGCCTGACACCCAGGGCATACATTGCGGATAATGACCTGGCCCTCGGCCGCCTCGTAGATCATATCTCTCACAGCCCTGTCTGGAAGGAGTCAGCGATTTTCGTACTGGAAGACGACGCAGGAAACGGGTCAGACCATATAGATGCACACCGGTCGGTAGCCTGGGTGATCAGCCCGTATATCAAAATGCATTCGGTCGACCATACGCTTTACTCCACGTCTTCCGTGTTGAGAACGATGGAATTGATATTGGGATTACCTCCTATGAGCCAGTATGATGCCGCGGCTACTCCACTGTGGAACTGCTTTCGGAACCTGCCAGATCCGGCACCCTTTGTTGCACGCCCGGCTTTGTCCGATACCCGCGAACGCACCCGGTTCGATGCCAGTGCCCTGCAGCCGTCACAGCTCGATTTTAGCAAGGCGGATAGGGTCCCCGATCTTCTCCTGAATGAAATTATCTGGAAATCGGTGAAAGGCGCCAACAGCAACATGCCCGCTCCGAAACGAGCAGCTTTCGTTCAAACCCGCGTCACCGCGTACCCGATTGCTTCACCGCCTGCGCCGATGCCACCTTCGCCTCCCTCGCCGACGTCAAAATGAATTTTTGGATGTCCAGCACATCATTTTCACTTAACCGGTCGCCAAACCGCGGCATGCCGAGCGGCAGATAAGCCCCCCTGTAAACGATCGCAAGAAAACTCTGATGCGTGACGGAGGAGGTATAGGCCAGATCGGGCGCCAGCCCGCCACCCCCATGCGCAATGACATGGCACGTCGAGCAATAACTGCGAAACAATTCCTTGCCATGGGCAACCTCCTGCGGCGTGGCCGTAAAAGGAATATCGGGAATGGTAGGCACGACGGCCTGTTGTATAAACTTTGGCATCGCCGCAGTCCCGCCTGAAACAAACGTATAGATCCTGCCCGGTTGCAACGCAGCGCCTTTGAATTTCATCCCCACGCCTCCTCCCCATCCGGCCACCAGCGTGATATATTGCCTGCCGTCGATCATATAGGTCACCGGGGGCGCGATCACGCCGCCCCCAACAGATACTTTCCACAATACAGCGCCGGTCGAAGCATCGTACGCGATAAAATATCCGTCTTCCGTTCCCTGGAAGATGATGCCCGCCGAAGTCGCCAACAACCCACCATTCCAGTTGCTTCCCTGGTCCACCCGCCACACCTCCTTTCGCCGGACGGGGTCCCAGGCGACCAGCATGCCTCTGGGGTCTGCTTTCTCCGCCGCAGTGTCCCTGTGTGTCGGTTTCGTAGAGTCATACCCGATAGCTACATTCCAGCCATTACCCGTTCCGCCACCCCGCTTGTTGTAGATCCAGGTTGGGTCATGTCCGTACATGCCGACATTTTCCCTTGCCGGAATATACACCAGCCCGGTTTTCGGGTTGTACGCCATCGGATGCCAGTTATGGCCGCCGTCATAATCCGGAGCCACATCACTGTTTTGTCCTGTATAACGCGCGAAATCATTTTCTATAGGCCGCCCTGTCACAGAATCGACCCCCTTGGCCCAGTTCACATATACATAAGGATCGGCCGAGATGAAGGCGCCGTTGGTTCGGTCCAGCACATAAAAGAACCCATTTTTGGGAGCCTGCATCAACACCTTCCGCGGTTGCCCCTTAATAGTCAGATCGGCCAGGATGATCGGCTGGGTCGCCGTGAAATCCCACGACTCACCGGGTGTCTCCTGGAAATACCAGACCAGTTCTCCGTTGGCCGGGTTCAGCGCCACGATGGAGGAGAGGTAAAGATTGTCGCCGCCGCCGGGACTGCGGTATTGCCTGTCCCATGGCGAACCGTTACCCGTGCCCACATACAGCAGCTTCAGGTCGGGGTCATAGGCCATCGCATCCCATGCCGTACCGCCTCCGCCATACTTCCACCATTCCCCGGTCCAGGTTTTGGCTGCGGCTTCCATGGCTTTCGATTCAAAAGGCTTGGCGGGGTCACCCGGCACCGTATAGAACCGCCATACCTGTTGTCCTGTCTTGGCGTTATATGCGGTGATATAACCCCGAACGCCGAATTCCGCTCCGCCGTTGCCGATGATCACCTTGCCGTCGACGATCCGCGGTGCACCGGTGATGGCATAAGGCTTTGTCGTATCCACGGTCATCACACTCCAGACCGGTTGGCCGGTCGCGGCATCCAGGGCAATCAATCGACCATCCAGCGCGCCGACATATACTTCGCCTTCATACAGCGCGGCACCCCTGTTGACCACATCGCAGCAGGTCTTTTCACCGTGCGCATGCGATACCTGCGGATCATACCTCCAGATCAGCGTCCCTTTACGCGCATCGATGGCGAATACCACGCTCCATGGCCCCGTCACGAACATAATGCCGTCATCCACCAACGCCGTCGCCTCCAGCCCCCGTTGCGTTCCCAGGTTGAGCGACCACGTCAGCCCAAGTGTTTTGATGTTGTCCTTATTGATCTGGTCCAGCGGACTATACCGGTCCTCCTGGTAATTCAAACCATAGGTCAGCCAGTCGCCTTGATCAGCGCTCGCATGGATCAACGCATCATCGTCGATCTTTTCAGTCACGGCTTTGATATGGGCAGGCGATCCCGGCTGCGGCTTTTCATGGCAGGACCAGAGAAGGACAGTAGATAACAGCAGGTGAAAATATTTATTCATGACAAGCAATTTTTCGTTTTGACCCGCCGCTCCTTGCGCGGCTCTTCACCTCAAGACGTCGCTTCGATGAGGAAATCGTACAGATTCGTCTCCGTCGGCAGGTTTAGCTTTTTCCGTACCCGGTACCGGCTCACTTCCACCCCCTTCAGGGAAATATTCAGGATGTGCGCGATCTCCTTCGAGCTGAGGTTCAGCCGCAGGTAGGCGCAAAGCTTAAGGTCAGTAGGACTGAGCTGCGGATACTTCGTTTTCAGAATGGTCAGGAAATTATTATGGACCTGATCGAAATATAACGCAAAGCGATCCCAGTCCTCATTGCTTTTCTCCGTATCCGAGATCATCTTGAAAACACCGCGGAACTCATAGGCCAGGTTGGGGATGCCCATTTTCTTGATGACGCCCAACATCTCTTCTTTCATATTGGATAGCAGTCCTCCTCTTTCCACCAGGTACATCGTCACCGTCGCCAGTTCCTTGTTCTTGAACTGTAACTCTCCTTCCAGCTTGGCATTCTGCAGCGCGATCAACCCTTTCTCTTTGCGATCCAGCTCCAGGCTATGCAGATAACTCAGTCTTTCCTGCTCTTCCCGGTGCCGTTTTTGATGCAGGGCTAGTCTTCGCTGCTGTTGAAGCCGCACCGCATAAAGCAGCGCCGCTGCCGCCAGTGTATACAGCAGCCACGCCCAACCCGTCTGATACCACGCCGGGTCGACGATGAAGGTAAAGGAAACCGGTGCAGAGATGTTCCCGAGATTGTCCCTGGCCCGGATGTTGAACGTATACTTACCATACGAAAGATTCGTATAGTCCTTCTCGGTCCGCGATGACCAGCCCGACCAGTCCTTGTCGAAGCCGGCCAGTTGATAGCTGAACTCGACATCACTCTGCGGCGCATACGAAGGTGAAGAATACTCGAAGTGAAAGGAATTCCAGTGAATGGGCAGCTGGACTGCCGACTGTGGGCAGGCGGAAAAACCGCCATAAATGAGACTGTCTTTTTCCGCAATGGCCTTCACCGCACCCAACAGGACGGTTATCTTATTGTCGGAATGGATATACTGGCGGAAATTCAAATGAAAGACGCCGTTATTCGATCCGATAAAAATATTGTCCCGGTTATAGGGATAGATAAAGCTCGCTCCCTGCACGGTTTCTCCCGTCAGCTCCGGAAAATAGATCACGGCGTAGGGATCGGAGCCCCACCGTTTGCTGTAGTCGATCACCCCTACCCGCTGATTACTGACAAACCAGATATTCCCCTCCTTATCCTGCATCAGGTATTCGACGTTGTTGTCATGGAAGATCGGCCGGAAAACAGCAGACGGCCGGAATCGGTCCGTTGTCTCGTCATATTCATACACCCCCTTTTCCGTCGCGACGACAACCTTCCCGTTGATCACCTGCACAAAATCGCTGAGATCAGACGGCAATCCTTCGTTTGTCCCGTAGTTTTTATAATGGACAGGCTTTCCATCTTTCCCCGGCAAAGGATTTTTATACACCCCCCGGTAAGGATGTGACGCCCACACCGTCCCCTTCGGATCGACGGCTATCACCGGCAAGGACTCATATAGATCATTCATCTTTTCGCCTTCGCTGAATTGCCCATTCGCATCGTCGATCCACCGGAGACCCGTATACGTCCCGGCAATAATCCCTGTTCCCGTCCCGGCCCCCCCGCTCACCGTCCCCCCGCCTCCGCGCTCGTCCACCTTGACATCCCAAACCCCTTGCCGCGTCAGCACCGGAACCGCCTTACTGTCCCTGATCACAAACGCCCCGTCCTGGTGTCCCATCAACAGATCATGGTTGATCTCCTCCAGGCTCCATACCTCCCCCTTGGTATTGCCCACCTCACTGAAAACCCCCTTCAGCTGGCTGATATCGGGTATCGCCGCATCCAGCGGGATACTATAGAGGCCGTTGGAAGTCCCGATGAACAGCTTTTGATCAAAGACTTTCACCACATTGCTCAGCAATTGGTTGTCCTTCACCGGCCGGATCAGCTTGACCGACGTATTATAATGAATAAAGGCGATGCCATTGTCCAGCCCCAGCCAGAGATTCGCATCCTGGTCGGACATGATACTCTGGATATCATTGTTTTGCAGCCCCTCCGCTGAAGAAAACCGCTGGATCAGCGTGCCCCGCCCATCCAGGATCAGCAACCCGCCCGTGGCAGTGCCTATCGCAAACCGGTCCTCGCCGATTGTTTTAGCACGGTTGATCAGGTCATTCATCAGCATCGGATCCGCCCCTGTCGGCTTGCGGACCAGCCCCGATGTCGTCAGCACGTACAACCCATTCTTCAGGGTCGCGATCAGCAGGCTATCTTTCTTATAAGACATAATGCCGGTAACATGCAACGTCGCGGCAGCGGGACAAATCGACTGCCATTGTTCGTCCCTGAAGACGAATAAGCCTTTTATTTTATCTTCGGCAAACAGCCGACCATCCACCTTGCTCATCAACTGCCATCCGCCCGGGGCATCGAAGGTTCGCAACGAATCCTTCCTATATTGAAAAATAGTTTCGATGGTCCGGAAAAAGACCTCATCCCCCATGGGTATGATATTCCAGATATCGGCAAATTGCCGGGCTATCTCAGGCAACTTTTCCTTCAGAGAATGAAAATTCAGAATACCATTACGGTCAGGGGAAAAATAGCCTACTTCGTCCTGTCCGCCTACATATATCCTGCCTGCCGTGTCGATCGCCAGGGATTTGCTGGCCGCCTTATTAGGCAAGGGATAGAGCTTCCAGTACGTACCGTCGAAGGTCAGCAGCCCGTCGGCATTGGCAAAATAAAGCACACCCCGCTTATCCTGGCCGATATCGGAAATATTGGTCGCCGCATGATAGTCCGTATTTCTGTAATTTCGGATGGCCGGCAAGCCAATCGTCGACTGACTGAATACAGATATCGATTGCACCAGGTAGATAAGGATCGTAAATGGGAATTTCCACATGGGACGACAATTTAAAAAGGTTTGGTAAAAAACAAGATATATTTTTAGCAATCCGGGCTATTTACCCTACAAATGGCTGAAAAACAATCTGTGTAGTGTTATTGTAGTGGCAGGCAAATTGTTGGTCCGGTGGGCAGAATTGATATTTGTGCATCAATGAATAAGTTACGCTTAAACTCACTCCCCGGCTTAATCCTGTTAGTCTTTTTCCTGGTCGGCACGGTCGCGGGGCGGGGACAAATGAATCCTGCATCCGGGCTGCCGGCCTCCTTCCGTGTCCTCGTCGTTGCCTCCCGTGTCCCCGATCACGCGAAAATGATCGCCGCTGCCCAACCTTATCTCGCGCAAATCGCCTCCCGCTATCATTTTACCCTGGATTTCACCGACGATACCAGCCTGATCAATGACAGCAATCTCACCCGTTACCAGGTCTTCGTCATGCTCCAGTTGGCCCCATTCGATATGTCCTATGGGCAGCAGGCGGCCCTGCAGAAATTCGCCGAAGAAGGCAAAGGCTTCGTAGTCATCCACGCCGCAGGCCTGACAGGTGCCTCCTTCCTCGCCCCGCATACGCGGTATTGGCAATGGTTTGAGAACTTCATGGGCGGCGTCGTCTACTCCCCACACCCGGCCTTCCAAAAAGCCACCGTCGTTATCGAAGACCACAAGCATCCCGTTACCCGTCACCTCCCTGTCACCTTCTCCCTCTCCGACGAATGGTACGAGTTCGATCATAGCCCCAGGAACAATGTACACGTCCTGGCCAGTGTCGACGAATCCTCCTATCATCCCAATAGGCCCATGGGCGACCACCCTGTTGTCTGGACGAATGGGGCCTATCGCCGCATGATCTATATCAGCATGGGCGCTTACCCGTCTATCCTGACCGATACCAATTACCAGATCCTTCTAAGGGACGCCATCCGCTGGGCCGCTTCCCCTTCCAATTATATTCCCCCCGTCTCCACCCGGAACGGTAAGGTGTATTATCAAAAGATTTATTCCTATGATCCCTCTCTTTCCAGGGAGGAAGCCTACCGCCGCGCCCTGCAATGGTATGAACAGACCTTCCGCGGCGCGGACAAGGCCGTCGAAATCGCCGATCCCGAAGCAGGTATTATCGGCGGTACGGCAAGATTCGACATCCTCACCGGCGGCCTCACTCCCGATGGCCATCCCATTCCTCTCGCGATCCCCGGCCCCGAAGGCTTTACCGGCGGCCCTTCCAATCATTACCAGGTTCAATGCCGTCTCGAGATCCGGGTCACCGATACCGGCTATGTCCTGATTGCCTCCCACTTCGCCGACCGGGCATTGGACAAAGGCATCACCAATGACTTTACCAAGGTCGAATACCGATGGTGGGACTACCATAGCGGAAATCCCTGGTCAGCCGCAGACCAGCCCTTGTTCGAAGGTCTTCATGCCCACATCCTTACCCTGATGGATTCTTTTAAAGAAGATATAGCCGTCATGTCCGGCCGGCCGGCCCGTTTCCGGGCGCTTGCCCTGTATGAGAACGGTGGTCACCACGTCGAATACTCCGCCCGTGCCAAAAAATGGCTCGACAACCTGGCGCTCGACAGCAATTTTCGCGTCGACTATATCACCAACACCGACAGCATCAACGACACCTTCCTTTCCCGCTATCAATTAATTGTTCAGTTGGATTATGCCCCCTATGCCTGGCGCCCTGCTGCCATGGCCGCTTTCCAACATTATATAGAAGAAGGCAGGGGAGGCTGGGTCGGTTTCCATCACGCCAGTCTGCTCGGAGAATTCGACGGCTACCCCATGTGGCAATGGTTTTCCAACTTTATGGGCGGCATCCGCTGGAAAGACTATATCGCCCGTTTCGCCCGGGCGACGGTACACCTCGAGGACCATACCAGCCCTGTTCTCGCCGGCGTGCCCGATTCCTTTACTATACAAAAAGAAGAATGGTATACCTATGATCGAAGCCCCCGGCGGAATGTCAATGTTCTTGCCCACGTCGACGAGTCCTCCTACCTCCCCGATACGACCATCAAAATGGGCGATCATCCCGTGATCTGGACCAACCCCCATGTCAAAGCCCGAAATGTGTATATATTCATGGGACATGATCCCATCCTTTTCGACGATTCCGTGTACACCCTGATCTTCCGTAACGCCATCTTCTGGGCTTCAGCGACCCAACCGCTGCCTCCACCCCGTTTCAAAGCGCTTGCTTTCTATACGACCACCGTCGAGACCGATCACGTCGAATTCGCATTCGATGCCATTCGCTTCTATAGTCGCCTGGCGGCAGAAGGCGGCAATTTCATCCTCGATACGACCTCCGATTGGAATGCTATGACGCCTGAAAAACTCCGGTCATACCAGATCGTCCTCTGGCTCAACGATTTTCCGCACAATGCCGCACAGCGAACGGCTTTTGAACAATACATCGAAAACGGCGGAGCCTGGCTGGGGTTCCACGTGTCCGCTTACAATGATTCCTATACGCACTGGCCCTGGTTCGTCCGCTTCCTGGGCGGAGCCGTATTCAAAGACAATAGCTGGCCCCCCATGCCTGCCCGGCTGTTGGTCGATGATACACTGCACCCCGTGACCCTCGGCCTGCCCGGAAAATACACCGGCCCGGTTAACGAATGGTATCGGTGGGATCCCAATCCCCGCCTGGATAAAAGAGTAAAAGTCCTCGTCACCCTCGACCCTGGCCAATACCCCCTCGGTAAAAAAGACCGGCTTCGCAGTGGTGACGTCCCCGTCGTCTGGACGAATACCCGGTATAAAATGTTGTACCTCAACATGGGCCACGGCGACCAGATTTTTAACACCCCTCTTCAAAACCAACTGTTCAAAAACGCCATCCTCTGGCTCGGTACCGGCGCCCCCGCTCCGCGCCCGTAATTGCACCCTGCTTCGCGCCCGTAATCCGCCCCGGCTCAACCAGCACGATACCCTTGGTTCTACCGCCAACGCCTATCTCGTTGTCAACGAAACATTATATGGTATGCCAGGTAGACCTGCGCTCGGCAGTATCAACCGCTCGCGCGCCTGAAGACCAAATGGGCGGCTTTGCCTATCGCATCGAATTGAGCTGGGGCATCTATACGCTTTCGGTCCTGCTGGCAGTTCTATGCGCATTGATGGCTGTTAGCTATCATACACTTAGAGCGGCTATGGCTAACCCAATCAACAGCTTGAGAACGGACGGGTGACACGAACAAAGAATGAGAGACAAGTTCTTTGATGCTGTATGTTAGATGGCGGAGGGCCCGCCGGAGCCGGCATGCAGGTGCAGGCTTCAAACCACTTTGTGCAATGATATCCAA